>ERZ1034855.7-NODE-7-length-145315-cov-14.904117_pt1 | contig 145315 bp, 145 predicted proteins | sample MGYA00520699_ERZ1034855 | MGnify/ENA primary metagenome ERZ1034855 (study PRJEB33766, sample SAMN09781730) | gut metagenome | biome: gut microbiome | host: Homo sapiens | place: Madagascar | study: EMG produced TPA metagenomics assembly of the PRJNA485056 data set...
GAGATAGTAATTATCGACAGTCAAATGAATTACCGAGGAAAACTTGACACTTACTATGCGCGACTTTTTCTTGCTTTTTCTCTCATTTATTGCTAAAGTAACAGATAATCCATCAAAACTACCGATAATATCGGAAAACTTTTTTCTCCCGTCAAAAATTCGTCAAAAATCAAAAAGGGTGTACCCGCTCATGCGGGTGCACCCTTTTTAAGATCCGAATATTTTATTGATATCATCTGCCGCTTTTTCTCGCATTTCATCGGTGTAATGGATATATACTCTTTCAACGGTAGTGATGGTATCGCCGAGAAGGCTGGCGACCGTCTTGATATCCATACCGGAAGATAAGAGCCTGGTGGCGTAGGTATGGCGGAAGTCGTGCATAGTGTGACTTGGGAGAATACTCCTCACGATGGCTGTGAGCATTTCCCCATGCCGATATCGCGTGAGTCGGCCATGGAAGTACAAGACGCGATGTTCGCGGTATTCATCCAAGGCACGAAGGAGGCAGGGAGGAGCAGGGACTGTGCGGCAAGAGTTCTTCGATTTCATCCTACGGATACCGAGCTCATTTTTCCCGACACGGGAGAGCTGCTTATTGAATGTGATTTGATGGGACTTGAAATCGATATCCCCCATAGTGAGAGCCAGCACTTCCCCGACACGGGCGCCCGTGTATGCGGCAATGTACATGAGGATCCATAGTTCCAGGTTCCGCGCATGCAAGGTATCTAAGAGATGGGAAATTTCCTCATGCGTCATAGTCCGCAGCCGTGCTCCCCCTGCAGTGTCCATGCGTGGCTTATAGACAAGGTCTGCGATAGGAGAGACTCCGATGACACGATAACGGACCGCTTCCCGAAAGAGGTGCTTCATATACCGTGCCCAGCTTACCTTTGTACGTTCGCCGTATGGGAGAGTCTGGAGCCTAGTAAAGATATCCGCATACGTGATATCCGTCATGGGCTTATCCAGAAGCGGACCGGCGATATCAGCCAGCCACTCATAGATAAGCAGCGTATTCGGAGCTAACTCTTTCCGCCATGAGGTATAGAGCATAGAAAACTCACGAAGCGTCATCCCCTCGTTCATGGGATCGATATCACCGATCTTCTTTACTTCGGCCAAGAGCTTTTCCTTCTCTTTATCAGAAGCTGCCTGAGAGCGCAGGGCATAGCCTCCCTTGGACTTCTGCTTCCACTTCCCATCCCGATCCCGGTAGGAGAGGATCAGCTGGTAGCTCGCCCCGCCATTCGTCTTCGCTCGCTTGCGGATGATAAATTTGTAATTCAGCTCCATTAGAAAAACCTCCGTTCATTGGAAACAGAGGCGGTACATGGTATAATACAGTTGTAATCCGCCTCATTGCATGGGACATTACACGCCAACGGGAGACTGCCATCTCCATCGGCACAGCCGTATTCATACGAATGTATGGGTACGGCTTTTTAATATGGAAGAAGAGAGTTAGAATCTTCTGAAATTCACGAAGATGATATTTCCGCCCTTTTTCAACCCGGGGAGCTTCAGCTTTATCAGAATTTGCAATATTCATAAAATGAATATTGCTTTTCTCATCCAACTCACCATCATTGAGAATATTAGCAATATGCTTTGAAATAGTAGGTTGTTGACGACCAAATAGCTCCGCCATCTGCGCCTGGGTGCACCATACACTCCCATCCTTAGCAAGCAGGCTGACCTTAGCCTGTCCATCATCAGTGTTATAAATAATGAAATTGTCCATGTGATTTTCTCCAACTGGCAATAGACGAGATAGTGGTTGTTGCATATTTTGTAATAGCCACTATCTTGCACCAACCTGTCGGAAATCCCGACAGGTTATGGGGATTTGATGATTTGCGGACGTCCGCAAAATGTAAAGAAACAGCATTGCCACTAAGTTCGCAGGATGTTTTAGCCCTGTCTACTGTGTCTGAAAACTGTCGCCATTGCTTATATTCCAATACCGGCATCAGCTCGCGAGCTGTCCAATATTCCATACCATATTCATTGATATGTTTAATAGATTCAAAGAGAGATTCATTTATTGTGTTGATATCTTTAACCATAATAATCTCCTTCCTAACTTGCGATGTGAAGAAAATTCACATTGCTTTTCTCGTGCATTCAACTATAGCAAAAGTGCTGTTTTTGCTATAGCAATGCAATCAACTATAGCAAAACCCTCCAGAATGCAAAACACGGCACTAAAAACGCAAAACGTGAAATTTTACTGTTTGATCAGCGAATACTTCGCGACTGCTATAACTATATTGAAATATCTTCTAATTTAGTTATATATTTATGTTTCAAACCAGTAATATCACGGACAAAGCTTTCCACGGAAGGAGAAATATTCTCTGACAAGAAGGCCAAGGAACTATCAATCCCCTCGTAATTCACTTGGTACACATGATTTTGGCCGAAGAAGACAGCGATACAAATTAGTGCAGCTAGAATATCATCCTGGCCATAAGTGTAAATAGCACCGGGGCCTGATATTGGGAGATTAAGCTGTTTGTGAATATCCAGTTGGGGAATTGTAGCAACACGCGTAGAACGCTGGTCAATCTTGTGCGTGTATAATCGGTTATTGTGAGCACATTTATTTCGGATATCTGTTAAATAATAGAGTATAGAGCTAAGTGTTTTTGGAGCCAGTTTTGGATTTACTGTATGAGCGATGTCCTTCTTCATGTCGTCGGGCAGCAAATCATAGAAGTTAGCCATCGTACCGAACGAAATCACCGTGTTCAAAACCCATAAGGAAACCTGATTATATTTTTTTATGAAATGGCAGATAGCAGGATGCGGTTTTCTTGTCGAAAATGTCTTGATACATTTGTTCAACTTGTAGAGAAGAGAATTTACATGTTGCCTTTCTTTGGGGCTCCGTGTAAAAGAATTGGGACGCAAATAATTCCAGTGATTGGTACCAAAACGAGAGGAGAAATGAAGGGAAATCAGTGATTTCATTTGAGTTTCTATAATAGTGACACAGTTCAAAACATTACGCCTCAAATTGGCATCAAAGAGGTACAGTGTGACAATTTGCTCAAGAGTAGTTCCTTCTGTATAAAAATCAGAATGACGCAAATTCGATCGTTTTTTATCAATGAATGCGTCTTTATATCCATTGATTAAATTGTAATATCCATATTGAAGCAATATACCGGCAGAGTTTTCATCAAGCCTTACATTTCTGTTTTTTAAAATAGAAAGTTGCTCCTGAATCGTTGTTGCAGGGATATTCATAAATACCTCCAAAAAGAAAAAGGATCTTAATGCATGAACATTAAGATCCTTTTTCGGTCCGCTTTGTGCAATACGCCACGGCTCATATCTGTGTATATACTACACGAAAATGATCTTAATGTCAATTTTGAATATAAACTTACTGCTTGATCCGCGAATACTTCGCCACCGCCAGTCACACCTAGACCATTTCCGTGACCTCACGAAAATGGTGGGGATTTATCATCACCTGTTAGAATCTTCTGAAATTCACGAAGATGACATTTCCGCATCTTTTTCAACCCGGGGAGCTTCAGCGGAGAGACGGAAGTCGAGATAGTGATCCACCTCTTTCTTTCCGGCGGGGGATAGCTTGCGGTACTTTTTGATGTGCTGCTGCTCAGCGGGAGTGAGTTCCAAAAGAATTGAATCAGTTTGAATCTTATCGAGAAGAGAAAGGCTATCCGCTGAAATGCCAAGCCCTTGGCAGATTTTGAAAACGTTATCGCAGGCAGCTCCGCCTACGTTTTTAAGGATGGATAGAAGCGTGCTGTATGGCATATCAATTTTCTTGGCGAAATCCTTCAATGAACCATTGTCAGAAATCAGAGACCTTAAATAGTATTCACGAGTCATATAAAATCACCTCTTGCCCATAGAATATCATAATTAAAACGAAATAACAATATTAAAAACGAAAAACGATTGACAAAAACGATTAATCGGTTTATTATAAGGACAAACAAAACGATATATCGTTTTCAAAGGAGGTGATGATAATGTACGAAAACTTGAATATCGAAATGGCAAGGAATAGATGTAATATCCTTCAGCTGTCGGAGAAAACCAAGATTAAATACCAGACTCTGGTAGGAAAGGTAAGGGGAGACTCCCAGTTTAAATTCGATGAATGTTTAGCAATTAAGCGTGCATTACATAGCGAAATGCCGCTGGAGGTTCTTTTTATGCACAAATAAAACGATATATCGTTTTATAAATATTTCCGGCGGCTATGAAAACCCGTTGGGGAAAGGAGGAAGCCATGCCACACAGTGAAAACCTGTTTTCTCAGAAAGAGGTGGCCAAACGCTGGGGGTGCGACACGTCCACCATCGCCCGCCGAGAGAAAGACGGAGTGATCAAAAGGGCGCTCGCAATCCCCGGCGTATGGTACACCCGAGCCTCCGTCGAAAGGGCGGAAGGCCTGGAAGGGGACGAGAGCCCCATGAGCCCTTTTGAAAGAAGGCGTCTCGAGAAAAGGATCCGCGAGCTGGAGAAGAAAGTATCCGGTTATGAAGATCAGTTCTATTTCCTTTCGGACGCCATGGATAGAGTGAAGAAGATGATGGATCGAGGTGAGAAGAGTGGATGAAGTCAGAAAAGAAAGTCGTCTGATCGTAGACGCGAGCCTTTTTCAGGATGCAGCCTTTGTGATCGGAGAGCTGCTGCAGTTGATTTCAGAAAATGAAAAGTCCCGGATCGTACTGGAATACGATCCGGAAACAAAGAAGATGGTGGTCACAAAAGATACGACCCGCAACGAGGAAGATGACCCCGGCAGGTATGTAGTCATTGAACGCGATGAATACGAGCTGCTGATTGATTTGTGGAAGAAGCAGGTCAGAGACCGGCACCCAAGTCATCGATCGTCTCTGTGATCTTTTCCACCGCAGACCTCGCCGCCATCACGTCATAAGAGGAGTGGTCATCGCCAGATAATTCTTCTTCGCTCAAGACGTGCTGCAGGTAATAGTTCAGAGCTTCTACACAAATGACGGCTTCAACGAGGCTCATGCGTGGAAAGTTATATTCTTTTGATTTCATACAAATCACCTCCTTTCTGCTTATCAGTATAGCAGGGAGGGGGAACATGGAGGAGAAATGACAGAAGAAGAGTTCATGGAAAGAAAAGAGTCCACCGTGCGCAGCTTGCTCTTGCAGTTAGCGGGAAAGGGGTTCACGGTGGACCAGGTGAGTGAGGTGCTGAGAGCAGCAGCCAGCCTTGCAGGAATGACGCCTTTCACTGAAGGCGTTATCGACGAGTTGAATAAGGGGAACCCGTGGTATTAGGACATAGCAGGAAGGAGGAGCGTGGAGGAGAAATGACAGACGAAGAATTGCAAGAAGAACAGAGAAGAGACTTTGAAGCGAGAAGAGATCTCGCATTTACGCAGCTTGTGTGCGCCCTCAATGAGGGTGATGCAGAGATCTTCGATATCGAGGTGGAAGAGAATGACAAAGGTGAGGACACCGCCGTCATCTACTTCAAAAATGGAAACATCGCGGAAGTGAACATCTGCGGAGATACCATCATCACCGCGATCCGCGAAGTCCTGAATTGCAAGAGACTCAGGAGAATGTGAAATGAACGAGTACGAAAGACAGCGGAAGCTGAATGACATGCTTTTTGTCGTCTGCCTGCTTAACCTGGCGGCAGCTGCAGTGAATGTCTTTATCATCATTTGCAAATAGCGACATATAGAGTGACCAGAAGATTGAAAAAGGAGATCAGGATCGTGATTCTTGTGTTCCTTTCATTGTTGAACAAAGCGCGGATTTTATTCTGATCCTTCTCGTAAGAAGCGACAGCCCGTTTCCCCTTTTCGGTAATCTGCCAAAATAGGCACGTATCGAGGCCGGGGATCACGGGATCGGTACCTTCGATTAAACCGGAGTGCTCCAAATAGTCCCTCATACTTTTGGACATGATGGAAAGCAGGTTGTCTCTGGAGACAATACCTTCACGCTTCTGAAGTTCGACAAGAACATCAATTACATCTTTAGATTCAATCATAAGTAACACCTCCTGATAACAGTATATCAAGAAAGGAGAAGCCATGGACAAGGAAGAATTGGAAAAGCGGATGAAGCAGATGAACGAGAAGTTCGAAAGGTCCTTCGAGGCCTGGAGGAAGAAAAGGAATACAGCCATCAAGGAAGTACTGAATGTTTTGGTAGACAGTGACCTCACCTACGAGGAAGCCGTCAATGTGTTAGATGGGTGCCGGACATACCTGCGGCATAACCTGAAGATCGAGAACATTGATCTCAATGTAGAGGAGAGAGAACCATTTTGACAGACGAAGAAGCAAAGACGCTAGGAGAGCTTGCCATGAAAGCGGACATGCTCCGTCGCCAATGCCGAGACATTGAAGAGAAGATGAAAGAGCAGAGAGCAGCCATGAAGAGAATGGCAAAGTGCATTCTGGCAGAGCTTGCCATCATCGTGATCCTGGCATTCGCGGCAGGGATCGCTGTATGGAAAGGCTGATAGGAGGAAATCATGACCAGTGCAGAGGCGGTAGAAGTCGTCCATCGAATGATGGAGGCTCGCGATCGGGAACAGGAAAACATCGCTGCCAGAAAGCCAAAGACAGCGAATGCTTTCTGGAAAGAGGTACTTCACGGATTTGCAGTCTACGGGACGGCGGCCCTTGGCGTCCTTGCGTTCACCCTCCTTATGGCGGTGGCACAATGACCACGCTGAATGATATCCTCTCGCTCATTCGGATGGAAGACCAGTGGATCTACATCTTCGATACAGAGGGAAACGAATACTATGAAGGATTCAAAGGGAATCTGGAACTTAGCGAAGAGGGCGAAGGGCTGATTGTTGGCGGTCTTTATGGGAATGATACCAACACGAAAGATCCTAACTACGGCATTGTGCCGACCATCGAAATCGAGGTGAAAGCCAATGAGAGGCTGCTGGGTTAAGCTCTGGATGATCGGGGAGCAGCTGTGCCATGTGTCCATTGACCAGTCAGACAAAGACCCCAAGTGGACCATCATGGCAGCTGCCGCACTCATCAAGGAATACTGTAAAGAAACCGGGCTGGATCCTTCCATGGCGGCAGGACATATCGCCCGGATGTTGGAGAAGGAACATGATTGACGAAGGGATCATTATCGAATTCATGAAGCACATCAAAAGGCAGCTTTATGAAGAACAGGCTAGAGCGGACAATGCGGATCATGAAGGAAGAATCAAAGACTACTTCTGGCACGCAGGCTACATCAGCGCCTTAAAAGAGAGCCTGAAAGAAATCGAAAGGACTACCGGCATCACCGGTGTTTATGGGAAGGAGGAAAGAACATGCAGGACACATACACGAAAGCAGAGCTTGTAGAAAAATTCAAAAAGCTAGAAAAGCGGGAAATAGCACGCGCGAAGCGTGACATGGAGCTGGGAGAAAGCGCCTCTGCCGAGTGGCACCTGAGCCGCGACTCCCTGCTGAAGGAGCTGATCACCCTTACCGAGAAGGGGGCGCTCTGATGATCTACTACTGCGCCCGCTGCGGAAAACCCATCCCGAGAGGGAAAGAAATGATGGAAAAGATGAATGGCCGCCTTGTGCCGACACACATGGACTGCCGCGAAAGATACAGCAGAAAAACATTAGACCAGATGATTCACGAAGCCCTGGACAAAGGACCGGGGAATGAACTTCGCAGAAAGATGAGGGGTAGAAATGACTGAGAAAGAGATCAAAGAATACACAGACAGAAAGATCAAGGAAATCAAAAAGGAAACCGAATGTGACGACTGCATCCTGCTCATTGTAAAAGATGGTAACGGAGAAATGCGCATCGGAATCAACAACGAAGAAAGTCTGGTGGTGTGTGCCCATCAGGTGATCAAAGCCTATGGAAAACAGGGAAAGAACCCGTACACCAGGAAGACCCTCCTTCTGAGAGCACTGACGCAGAATCTCATCGACGAAATCAAAGAGGAAGCCGGTGAGAAGGGACTCTCGGGAGAGATCGATGACCTGATCCCAAAGGAGACGGAAGACGATCCGCCTGCGGAAGAGGAAAGCGGCATGGTAATAAAAAGAATCTCCAAAAGAGGGAAGCCGGAGGCAGAAGATGATCCGCCTGTCGAAAAATAAGAGGTACAAGCTCTTTGAGATCGTCCGCCTCCGGGATAGAGACCTCTGGGATGTCTATGAAAGAATACTGGGAGTCCCGTGTCCGGCGGGGAGAACCCACGTCCACCACGTTATTCCGGTAGCTTCCGGAGGAGAAGACATCGCAGAGAACCTCATCACCTTAGACCCGAAGACCCACTTCTACATATTCCACAACGGATTCGGGAGTGTGGATAAAGAATGGCAGAAAATCGCCCAGAAGTATCTGGCGAGCAAGGAGGTCAAGGCATGGCACGAAGAAAGAGAAGCAAGTTTGACAGCCCTATACCAGACTGCCGAAACTACCCGTATCAAGAAGATCCGGCAGAACTGCTTGCCAGAGAAAAGACCAGGCTTCAAATACTAAGAGAGGACAATACCATCTGCCCCGTATGTCATAGGAGTATGAAGCACACCCGTCATTGCCCCAAAGAAAAAGCGGCCGTCTGTGAAGAACATTGTGAAACATGTGAATACCATGTGCCAATGACAGCAGCCAGCAACGGGAAATGTTTGTACACGAAAAAGCCGCCTGCGGGAACAGGCGGCGAAGGGTGAAAGATAAATTCACGTTTTTCTATATGAGAGTATATCACGCCCTTCAGAAAAAGTCCAGAAAAGCAAGGTACAAAGGGGATTTTCCGTCCCCTTTGCCCCCTTGTTAAGGCTATTATTTGGAGGACCAATGCCGTATCGGAAACGCATTTTCACCTATCCCGGAGGAAGGGTAGAAGAGAAGTATTTCACCTGCCGTCTGGGAGGCAAGAAGACACGCATCAAGAATTTCAACAAAACCCCGGAAGCTGTGGCCAAAGTGAATGCAAGAAGAGCAGTGAGGCACCTGAAGGAGCTGATCCTCACCAATTTCAAGCAGGGAGACCAGTACATCACCTTGACCTATGCCAAAGAACCCAAAGACTATGAGGAGGCCATCCGCCATCTCACAAACTATATCAAGAGACTTCGGAGACGCTACCAGAAAGCAGGGCAGGAACTTCGCTACATCTACACCACGGAGTGCAAAGGAAAAAGGATTCATCATCACATACTTGTGAACAAAGTCCTGGAACAGCAGGAGCTTCGAAATGCATGGGGACACTCCAAGCTAAGCGCCTATGACATCATCGAATACCAGGGAGAAGAAAGGGACGCCAAGAAACTTGCCGCCTACTTCACGAAAGAGTCCAATATCACGGTAAGAGAAGGAAAGCAGAAAGTGAGATACGTCGCCTCCAGAAACCTTAAGAAGCCAGAAGTCCGTTATCAGACGATCCAGTCCAAAAAGTGGAAAGAAAGACCACCAGCGAAAAAAGGCTTCACCCTGATAGACGTCACGAACACCTACACCGAGTGGGGATATCCCATGCAGATCGCAAGGTATGTAGAAATTCCCAAGAAGAAAAAGCGAGGGAGAAAAAATGAGTAAGATCTGTCCCGAGTGCAGTGCCATCTTCCGAGCGAAAGGAGGAGAAAAATATTGCAAAACATGCATGAAAAAGGGAGTCACATGGGGGATCGAATGAGAAAGCATGATGCACGCATGATCATTCAAAGAATCATAGGCAGAACATTCCGGGGGACAAGGAAAGCCTTCAAAGCCAAGAAACTTGAAACCAAAAGGAAAGACCACCCGCAGCACCATCTCTACTGGTGCAGGAGAGAACCCATTAGTCAAAGACGGAAAATCGAGATCGAATTTTGGACCGGGTGGTATCTCAGCCTGCATGGCGGATACTTCCAGGGACAAGTATGCAAAGAAGCCGAAGAAAGAGAGAAAGCAGAATGACAGAAGAAGAGAATCCGAGAGAGCTAGACAAGCGCTTAAGAAACCAAATTCAAAACCTGCTCGAGAGTAAAGAGGGCAGAAACCTGTGGGCGGGAGAAATCCAATTCCAAAGTATCCAGCTGAATAACAGCAGTGCTTCCATCAGTTATGTCGATGTGGATGGTGTGAAAACGTTCACGTGTGAAGAGCAGCCGAGAGAAGAATTTAGAACCGCTATGGCGGCGATGAGCCTTTACTATACCGACATGGCAGGGGACTATAGACCCGAGAAACCGGTACAGGCCATTTTCGCGGTGGAGAAAGTAGTGCCAAAGCGGGATAAGAAATCCGGGGCGCTAAAAGGAGTGCGGCTGGGCGGGCGGTTCTGCCTCAAAGGCAGCCCTACCACGCAGCGGTTCAGCACGATCGAAGACATCACTCCGACTGATAACGTGCTCCGCATCATGAAGAAAATCTATGATGAAGCGGCGCTTTACATCGGCGGCGAGCGGAGAGAACAAAACCTTTTTAAAACGAGCCAGGATGATGAGCAGGAGTCAAGCAATGAGCGGGCAAATGAAGAATGATAGATTTTTCGATTTTCCGCGAATTGGATTGAATTGAATTGGATTGAAAGGAGAAAGAATTGAACAGCGTAGAAATATCCGGGAACCTCGCAAGAGACCCGATCGTCAGATCCACCAAGACAGGGAGAGCCGTGGCCACATTTACCGTCGCCTCCAGTCGCCTCTATGTTTCGCAGAATGGCGAGCAGAAAGAACAGACCGCATGGATCAATGTCGTTGCCTGGGGAGCCATCGCGGAAAGAGTGGCCAACTTCTGTAAGAAAGGAACCTTCGTATACATCCATGGCAGCCTGAATACCAGATCCTACGATGACGACAGCGGCCAGAGGCACTGGATCATGGAAGTCGTAGCAGACATCGTAGCGGATCCCAAATGGGGAGAAGGCGCGGCACAGAGAGGAAGTTATTCCGGCGGATACGGCAGCAGCTCCGGAGCAGCTTCCAGTGGATACGGGAGCAGCTCCGGCGGCGCTTCCAATGGATATGGGAATCATTCCGGCGGGTTTAACCAATTCGGCCCATCCCGCCCGGAGCAGAAAGAAGAGAGCATGTTCCCCGAGAAGGGCCCGCAGGAAGAAATACCGTTTTAGGAGGCATCATGATTACATACATCCGCAAAGGGAAAGAGCGAAAAGAACTTACACTGGGAAAGAAGATCTGCGATTCAGGGCAGGTGAATGGTGTCTACGAAATCATCGTCTATCCATCGAGCAGCAAGGGATTCATTCAGCTCAATGCTGAGAAAAGAGAAACTGTCAAAGGGAAGAAAGAAGCCTTTCTTGCGTACTACCGTATCCTGAACGGCTATCGCAAAGACGGCTGGGAGGTAGAAGAGATCAGGGGATGACCATCGAAGAGCGAGCGGAAGCCCTGGCAAGGAAAGATTTCAATAAACTGAATATTCCGGAAACGGTGAAGAAGAGATCACTGCGCAAAAGACGCCAGGGCAAGACGCTAGTCTTCGAAGCAGGAGAACGTGGGATTCTCGTGAGATACTTCATGCGCTGCCGCTGGAAACACATATCCATGAAGCGCATTGTGACACATTTCCACGATGAAGAATTTGACAATTCTTCCAAACCATCGTAAGATAGTCATGAAATCTCCAGCAGATTTTCGGCATCCGTAAGGAGCCGGTACCTTTTACCCGCATATATCTCGCGGGCAACGATAAAAGATACCGGCTCCTTTTTTGCGTTTTCAGGGGGGTGAGAGCATGGCCAAAGGGAAATGGGAGAAGTGGATAGAGCCGAATCATCTCTTGATTTTAGGCGCTTGGGCACGTGACGGGCTGACCGACGAAGACATAGCGCACAACATTGGCATTTCCCGCTCCACCTTGAAGGAATGGAAGAAAAAGATCCCGGCCATATCGGCCACCCTAAATACTAATAAGGCAATAGCCGATATCCGGGTAGAGAATGCCCTCTTCAAAAAAGCGATCGGCTGCACCGTCAAGGAGAAAGTCATCTCCAAAATCAAAAACCCGGACGGAACAGTCACAGAAACCGAGAGAATAGTGGAAAGAGAACTGCCTCCGGATACAACGGCCGGGATCTTCTGGCTGAAGAACCGGAAACCGAAAGACTGGAGAGACAAGCAGGAAGTCGAGCTTTCCGGAAACGTAGGCATGACAGACGCACTGAAGAAAGCGAGGGAGCGAGTGAATGAACACCGAAATAGTAAGTGACCTTGCCGGACTGGCGAAAGATCCCCTCAGTTTCGTCTACTGGGCTTTCCCATGGGGTGAAGGACTCCTTACTCATCAGGACGGCCCCGAAGCCTGGCAGAAGGAAATACTGGGCCATATAGGCGAAAACGTATCCCCGGACAGAGTCATTCAGGAAGCCGTCGCCTCAGGCCACGGTATCGGGAAATCCGCTTTGGTATCCTGGCTGATCCTATGGGCGATCTCCACCCATGAGAATACCCGCGGCGTCGTCACCGCCAACACCGAGACACAGCTCCTCACGAAGACATGGCCGGAGCTTATGAAATGGCATGCCATGTTCCTCGCAAGAGATTTATTCAAAGTCACCGCCACTTCCATATTCGCAGCCGAAGACGGTAAGGAAAAGAACTGGCGTATCGACGCCATCCCGTGGTCCGTGGCCAACCCGGAAGCCTTCGCGGGTTTGCATAATCAAGGAAACAGGACCATCCTCATCTTCGACGAAGCATCTGCCATAGACGATAAGATTTGGGAAGTCGCGGAAGGTGCGCTAAACGACGCAAACACAGAAAGACTTTGGTGCGCCTTCGGGAACCCGACACGAAACACTGGAAGATTCTACGACTGCTTCCATAAATTTCGTCCCTACTGGCACACCATGCAGGTGGATTCCAGATCCGTCAGATTTTCAGACAAGGCAAAGATCTCCCAGTGGGAAGAAGCCTATGGAGCAGACAGCGACTTCTTCAAAGTCCGAGTCACCGGAGACTTCCCGGACGCCTCCGATTTACAGTTCATCCCATTAGGCCTAGTCAAGAAAGCAGCGCAAAGGAACCTGCATGAAGGGCAATACAAATTCGCCCCCTGCGTCATAGGCGTAGACCCAGCATGGTCCGGCGGAGACGCCACCTCCATCTACCTACGTCAGGGACTCTACACCAAGAAACTGGCAAGGATCCTCAAGAACACCAATGACATGACCATAGCCAACATGATCGCCCGTTTCGAAGATCAGTATCATGCAGCAGCCGTCAATATCGATTTAGGATACGGGACCGGCATCTACTCCGCTGGCACCACCATGGGAAGAGCGTGGAACCTCATCTCCTTTGCGGGCTCCTCTCCCGATCCGTCATGCGTCAACATGCGCGCTTACATGTGGTACGCCATGAAGAAATGGTTCCAGACCGGCGGCGTCATCGAAGCCGACCAGACCTTGATAGACGACCTCACCCACGTGGAAATCAAACCCACCATGGACGGCCGCATTCAGCTCAGGTCCAAAGACGAAATGAAAAAAGAAGGCATCCCGTCGCCAAATGACGCAGACGCCCTCGCACTGACCTTTGCCGTCCCCGTCGTCAATCGAAAGAGAAACGGAAAAGCCAACACCAACTACCAGTTATTCTGAAAGGAGACACCATGTGCGGAAACCCATTTAAATCCCCAAAAGTTCCGGCGGCGCAGAAAGTCGATCCGACCGTCACCGACGTAACCAATTCTCAGGTATCAGACGACAGCGGTGACACAGAAGCCAACAAGAAAAAGAAGAAACAAGGCTTCGCAGCCACACGTCTTGCGACGCTGCTGAGTAATGCAGGAAGCAAGGACACCTTAGGATGAATACCATCTTAGCCAGCGCCATGCCACCGGAAGCCCTTCCGGCGGATGGACAGAACATCAGAGCACCGGACAAGCACGCCGCCCTGTCACGGATCAAGCTCCTGAAGAACAAGAGAAACCCCTACATCGAACGATGGAAAGCCATCAGAGACTACGAGCTCCCCTTCTTAGGAGAATTTGACGATACTGACGACGAAACAGACAAAGGCAGAAGACGCGACCTCGCCATCAGCAACGGCGTCGCATGGCTCGCTAACCAGGCCTTCGCAGCCGGTATCATGTCAGGGCTTACCCCGCCTTCCCGGCAGTGGTTCAAGTTCGGTTTCTCCTCGGATCAGGAAAACATAGAAGCTGAGAGACTTCTTGATGAACGGCAGGCCATCGTAGAAGCCGTGCTGCACAGATCCAACTTCTACAACACCATCCACGCCTGCTACACAGAGCTTCCCTTCGGGCAGGCGCCTATCGCTGTATTCCCATCACCAGAGAGCGGCGTCCGCTTCCAGGCATTCACCATTGGTTCCTACTACATCGATACATCAGCAGGGAACCGCATCAACACCTTTGCCCGGAAAATCAAAATGAACGCTGATCAGATCGTGCAGCAGTTCGGGAAGGACCATTTGCCAAGGAACGTACAAGACGCGTTCAACACCCCATCAAGGCGCTATGATATGGCCTTCGACGTGTGGTGGCTCGTCATGCCCAATGACAGCAAAAGGAACGGCCCATCGAATAAGGACATGCCCTTCCAGTCCCTCTACTGGGTAGACGGGCAGGATCCCAATGAAAACGGCGGCTTCCTCTATACCGGTGGATTTGAAGAATGCCCCGTATTGGTGGCCAGATACCAGGTCACGGGTAACGACTCCTACGGGAAAGGGCCCGGATGGTACGCCGAAGGCGATGCCAAGTCCCTGCAGATCATGAAGAAAGACTTCTTGACCGCGATTGAACTTACCGTCAAGCCGCCTTTGACCACGGATGCCAGCACCTATCAGAGCGGCGTCAACTGCTATCCGGGCGGCGTCACTGTCACCAATACCCAGATGGGAGGGCAGGGAGTCGTTCCCCTGTTCCAGGCGCCGACCAATTTGCAGTGGATGGCGCAGGAAATCCAGAGACTTGAAGACACCATCAAGAGGACCTATAGCGCCGACCTCTTCCTCATGCTCGAATCCATCGATACCCCGCAGATGACCGCGAGGGAAGTCATGGAACGCCAGCAGGAAAAGCTGCAGCAGCTAGGCCCAGTCGTCGAAAGACTCCAGGACGAATTCTTAACACCCATCATCGAACGGGTTTACAACATCCTTGAGAGAAACAACATCTTCCCACCCATTCCGGATGAGCTCGCAGCCGAACTCTCCGAAGCCGACGTGAAGATCGAATACATTTCTCCACTTGCCCAGGCACAGAAGATGAGTGGCCTTGTGAACATTGAGCAGGCCCTCGCCTTCGTAGGTCAAATGGCGCAGCTCTATCCAGAGTCCCTGAAGATGGTAGATCCCTTAGGTACCGTCAAGAAATACTTCGACCTCTTAGGCGCTCCGGCGGCCATGCAGAGAAGCACAGAAGAAGCCCAGCAGCTGATCCAGCAGGAACAGCAGGCCATGATGCAGCAGGAAGAAGAGCAGAAACAGCTCGCGCAGGCGCAGGCACTGGCCCCTGTCGCACAGGCAGCCAAGAACCTATCTGACGCCGCGCAGAACGGGAACCCCGCTCTCCAGAACCTATTAGGCGTCAACGGGCCAGGAGGACCATCCGTATTATGAAACACGCCATCGTAGATCCAAATTCCAGAGACGCCCGCTGGCAGAAATACTTTCAGCAGTGTCAGAAAGACAAAGATAAAGACGCCATCCAGAAAGTCGTCAAGACCGAAGAAGGAAGATGGATCCTTTCCCGGATCCTCAACATGAGCGGACTCAACACCAGCTCCTACACAGGAAATGCCGAGACCTATTTCCGCGAAGGAAGAAGAGAAGTCGGCATAGAAATCACCAACCTGATCCTTGACACCCTAGGTCTTGAAGAAGGACATAAGTCGCTGCAGGCGATCGACAAAGATTTCATAGACTTCAAAATCCGGCAGAACCGGATATTCAACAAGGAGGACTGAACATGGATACCCAGAACAATGACATGAACACTGGAACCGATCAGCAGACACCACAGAACACACTGACAGACAATCAGCAGAACCCACAGGGCACAGGAGCCCAGGGAAACCAGAACCAGCAGACACCGCAGAGGGAAAGCAATCCATCCGGCGGCACCCTGTTATCAGGAGCAGGGAAAGCCACAGGCGCTCCGGACACCTATGACTTCACTGCATCCCTTCCGGATGGGATGGAACTCGACCAGGACACCGCCGACTCCTTCGGCGAGCTCGCACGAGGCATGAACCTCACCAATGACCAGGCAAATGAACTGGCCAAATTTGGCTATGACTGGGCGGGCAAAGTCGGGGAAGCCTACCAGAAGGCGCAGCAGGAAGAAGCAGACGCTAACGCCGCTGCAGCAATGAAAGAACTGGGCAAAGATTTCGAACCCACAGTCGCAAGAGCCGGGATCCTCATGAACTACCTTGAAAGGCAGATCCCCGGCATCCGAGACTCCTTCGCAGGATCCGCTGTATTCTCATCCCTTCCCATGCTGAAAGCCTTCGCCCTCCTTGGCGATCTGATTTCCGAAGACGGCGGAATCAAGACCAATACAGCAGCCGCCACCAAAGAAGACAATCCATACCCCAATACCGATTGGGAATCATTAAAAAGATAAGGAGCTAAACCATGGCAACCATTGGAAACCTTGCACTCAACTTCAATGACCTCCGCAAGCGTCAGGCACCGGACGGCACCATTGACCACATCATCGAAGTATTAAAACAGTCCAACCCCATCATGGACGACATCAAGTGGAAACAGGGCAATCTGCCGACCGGTAACCAGACCACGCAGCGCACCTCCATCCCGACACCATCCCTTCGCGCCATCAATAAAGGCGTGCAGCCGACCAAGTCCAGCACCAAACAGGTAAGAGACACCTGCTGCATTTTGGAAGCTCGCTCCCGCGTCGACATCGAACTCCTTCAGCTCGAACCCGATCCGCAGGCATTCCGCCGCTCTGAAGACGATGCGCATATCGAAGGCTTTTCTGAAAAAGTCGCCAGCATGATCTTCTACGGCGACTCCGACAAGAACCTCGACGAATTCAACGGTTTCGCTAAACGCTACGATCACTTCGGTGGGAGCAAAGGAGACTATTCTTATCAGGTCAGAGACGCAGGCGGCAAGACAGACGGTGCCCTTTCCTCCATCTGGCTTATCGGATGGAGCAACAGCGTCTCCGGCATTTACCCGAAGTACGGTTACGCAGGCCTTAAGATGAGAGACCTCGGAGAACGCACCGTAGAAGACGCAGAAGGCGGCTCCTATCAGGCACTTGAATCTCTCTTCACCTGGAAGCCGGGCCTCATGGTGGCGGATCCTCGCATGGTAGCAGCTGTCAGAAACATCGACACCACTACTCTCCTCAAAGCCACCGACGCGCAGAAGAAGAGCTTCATGGACCAGCTCATCTATGCGAAGAACTCCTTAAGAAGAATCCAGGGCGAAAACATGAAGCTGGGTATCTACGTATCCGAGAAAGTCTACGACTTCCTCGAGTCCTACCTCATGGACAAGAACCACGTTCATGTTACCCGCCAGGACTTTGCAAACGGCACTTCTGTACTCGCACTCTTCGGCATCCCGGTATTCAAGGAAGACGCCCTGAAGGATACCGAATCCCTCATTACAGAAGCATAAGGAGGACACTATGATCTACGACAAAGAAAACGCATTCATTTTCGATAAAGACGTATCCACCACCCCGGACGTCATCGCAAACGGCATGGGAGGAAACGCAGGCGATGAACTCTTTCTCGCAGCCAAATTCGCCTCTCCACTCACGGCGGCCGCCGTGATCACGCTGAAGACGGCAGACAGCGCCGCTTTGGATAGTGCGGCCACCCTCTGCACACTGACAATCCCGGTAGGCGCACAGAAGGGCTTTATCAAAGTCCCCTACGGTGCAAAGAAATTCTACGGCATCTCCGTTACCGGCCCTACCAGCGGCAAGTGCACCATCGCCCTCACACTGGACAGCGAGCTTGAATGAAAGAGATCCACTTAGGTGAGATCGGGAAAGGAAAACTGGAAGACCTTTCCCCCAATGAACTCCGCGCCCTCTGCTGGAAAGAAGGCATCGAGATCAAAGGGGACATAAAGACCAAGAGACAGCTCATCGATCTCATCAAGAAACACTAGGAGGAACCATGTACAGCACAGATATCTGCAACATCGCCCTCTCCTCAATCGGACAGGGGCAGATCGCTTCCATCGACGAAGACAGCGAGGCAGCGCGTCAGTGCAAACTCTACTATGAACTGACAAGAAAAAACCTTCTTTCCTCATTCCGCTGGGGCTTCGCAGAAAGATCGGAAAAACTTGCACTAGTAGACACCACTGTCCCGAAATGGGAATTTGCCTATGCACTGCCAAAGAAATGCTTAGTCGTCCGCCAGCTCTACAACAAGAACGGCGACATCATTGAAACGGATGAATCTGCCAAAGATGATACCTATCACGAGTTTCAGATCGCCCTCATGAACGAGAGTCAGAGGATCATCATGGCAGACATCGAAGATGCATGGATGGACTACACCGCAGATATCACAAACGCTGAACTTTTCGACTCCTCCTTTGCCGAAGCCCTGGCCCACAAATTAGCAAGTCACATTGCCATGCCATTAAGCGGCAGCCAGAACATGGCACAGTCACAGTACCAGCTCTACCAGATTGCCATCCAGCAGGCCATGTACACCTCTGCGATCCAGAACCACCACAAGCCTTCTTATCCCACCAAGTACTTTGACGCAAGGAGATAACCATGAAAGAAACCATCTATCTCATGCAGTCATCCTTCGCGACCGGCGAAGTTTCCCCTGAAGTCGCCAGCCGTATCGATATGGAGAAATACCAGGCCGCTTTACTGCAGGCCGAGAACTGCTATATCAGACCTTATGGCGCTGTATACAAAAGGCCCGGATCGATCTATTGCGGCATGGCCAAGAAGAATAAAGTTCGTCTGATTGAATTCAAGTCTACTGTGAACCATGCCTTTCTCCTTGAAGTAGGAGAAGGGTATATCCGCATCTGGAAGGACGGAAAATTTACCAATCAGGAAATCGTGACGCCTTACCAGGAATCCGAGCTTCCTAAGCTCCGCACCTGTCAGAGCGCCGACATCATGTACATCGCCTCCGGCACCCATCCCGTCATGCAGCTCAAACACTATTCTGACACCGACTGGCGCTTCGAAGAAATGGTGATGAATAGTCAGTACTTCGATGAGTCCTTAACCGTTAGTAACAACGTGGTAGACGAGACATGGAATAAAGCCGGAACATACGCATGGGAATGTCACAAGACAGGGAACTATGCTGTGACCGTAGCGGGCGGCGGTGGCGGTGGAGCCGATACCGTGAGCCACTACAGAGACAGCAGACACAAAGAGGACGGAAGTACGGTAGAAGCTGCCGGAGGTATCGGCGGGAATGGCGCTGTTGTATCACAGACTGTCTACTGCAAAGAAAATACCACTTACACCATCACCGTAGGGGACGGCGGTGAAAAAGGATCACCGGGGAATTCCGGCGGAAATTCCACAGCCTTCGGACTCACCGCGCAGGGTGGAGGCGGGGGACAACTGGGTACATTCATCGGTAAAGCTAGGGTAACAGGAAGACCGCACAGGTACTACCGCGTATATACGGGGCATGCGGGTGAAGCAGGCATCTCCTACGGCAATGGCGGACAGGGAAGTTATAACAAAGGGAATCCAGGATGGGTGGCCGTCAAATCCATGGATGAGCCCACACTGACTGTCTCCGGCACCGCAGGTGAAGTCACGCTCTCCTCGGATAAACCCTTCTTCTCTGCAGACATGAAAGGCATGTGGATGAAGATTTCTCAGGACATCGCTTCCAAGTCCGTCACCGCCAGCGGGGCCATGACCACAGATCCCATACCGGTAGGAAACGGATGGAAGATCATCACCCATGGCACATGGACAGGGCAGGTGGTCATCCAGAAATCCACGAACGACGGCGAATGGAAAGACTTCAGGACCTACAAATCGAATGACGACAACAACGTAAGCGAATCCGGCACCGTCGATGAAGCAGATAATGTCAGAATGAGACTTGTCACCACTGCCGGTAAAGCCGACCTCACATCGACCGCCTACACCAAGTCCGGTATCATTCAGATCGAAACTGTGAATTCAGCAACCAGCGCCACCTGCCTTGTGAAAAAAGTCATTGGCCAGGCGGGGAAAGTCGACAGCTACTCCTTCGGCGCATGGAACGAAAAATACGGCTATCCAAGGAACGTGGGATTCTTCCAAGATAGATTGATATTCGCTGGGACGAAGACGCAGCCATACGTCCTATGGATGAGCAAGACTGGAGACTACAACAATTTCTCCGTCGAAAAAGCCTCCGGCACCGTGACAGACGACAGCGCCATCTGCCTTTCCTTTATTTCCCGTCAGCAAGCGGAGATCAAGCACATCTGCCCGGCCAGCGACCTCTTCGTCTTGACCGACTCCAATGAATGGATCGTTTCCGGCGGCAGCACCGTCACACCGTCCAAATGCACCAACAAGGCGCAGACCTTCCGCGGATGCACGGAAGTCGAACCTATCTCCATCGGCAGCCGTCTGATCTACGTGCAGAAACGGTCCCAGACCGTGCGAGACATGGCCTACTCTTTCGAGACCGATTCCTACGACGGCATGGACCTTACCCTTTTGGCCAAGCACCTTTTGAGAAGAAAGACCATCGTAGACGCTGCCTACATGCAGGATCCCGACTCCAGACTGTATTTCGTCCGTTCCGACGGGGAAATCATCTGCCTCGCCTACATCAATGACCAGAAAGTTTATGCATGGTCCCATATCATCACAAAAGGGAAGTATCTTTCCGTCTGCACCGTGGCAGCCGAAGAGACCGACGAAGTCTACACCGCCGTAGAAAGAAACGGTAAAACCTATATCGAGAAGATGGGAACAGACAAAGACTCCCAAGATCCGAAAGACTACATCATGACCGACTGCTCCAAAGTCCTCACCTTTGATGAGCCTGACGATGCAGCGTCAGTCGACTGGATCACCGGGACAGTTTCCGTATTAGCAGACGGGAAATTCTTCGAAAACGTAGAAATCAAAGAGGGGACAGTGACACTTCCCACCAAAGTTTCCTACATGATCATTGGATATCCATATCGAATGACCATCGAACTGCCTAACGTAGAAATTCAGGCACAGAACGGCACCATGCAGGGGCGATATAAAAATGTACGCACCGTTGTCCTAAGACTGCTGCACACCTTAGGCGGCAGTATCGGAAACGGCGTAGGAAGAAATGACACCATCAAGTACGAGGAGCTCTCCGATCAGAAGATCTGCCTCTACACAGGAGATAAAGAAATCACCATACCCAACCAGGGCGTAGAGAAGAACGGACGAGTCATCATCACCTCTTCCGATCCCTACCCCTTCTACCTGGCAGCATTGATCAGAGGAGTGATCGTCAGTGAATAACAGCTACTACGGCGTGAACATCCGCACCATCGACAGCCTTGCCATGGCCGACCTTTTATCCCAGATCCTCGCGGGAAATATGCGAAAAGAAGACAGAGAAGAATTAGAAGCCCAGGGGCGCATGCCTTATGGCGGCCTCTATGAAAGCATGACAACTTCCATAGAAGCCTACTATGCCATTCATGAGCGCATGCCGCTCGCTGCCTTCGGAATCGGCCTATGCCCGGAGGGATGCTCCATCTGGATGCTCGGAACTACTATGTGCGAGCGCCACAAGAAAGCCCTGGTCGCCTGCATGCAAGACTACATCAAGGACAGCTTGAAGAAATACAAAGTCCTTACCAATTACATTTCCAAAGACAACACCAAAGCCCTCCGTGTCATTAAAAAGATGGGAGCCGCCTTTGGGGAAGAAGTAGAAACGGGCGGGAAAACCTTCGTCCGCTTCACATTAAAGGAGTAACTATGTGCAGCGTATCCGCCGCCCTGATCGGCTTAACCGCCGCGCAGGGCATCACATCCATGGCCTCTGCCCATCAGCAGGCCAAAGCACAGTCTGCTTATTACAATTCTCAGGCAGAAGCCGCAGAGCAGAACGCGAGAATCGCAGACAAACAGAGAGAGCAGATTTCTGACCAGTACCTGCAGAAACAGCAGCAACTTGACGCCAGAAGACGATTAGTCATTGGCCAGCATGCGGCAGAAGCAGGAGCAAGCGGCCTCACAAGCTCCGGATCTGTGCAGGACATGGACGCATCAGCTATCGACGAATGGAGAAATTCATCCATGAATCTTTTAGGCAATCAGAGAAATGACACCAAGAGCGCCTACATCAATCAAGTGAACTATATCAATCAGGCAAACAGCGCAAGAGCTGCCGCCTACAATGCCCGGCAGCAGGGGAAGCAGGCTATGTTTGGTACACTCCTTTCCACCGCTGCTTCCATCTACGGCGCGGCCAAGACATACGGGAATGCGACGGCAGCTAAACAGTCAGCCTCCGGCGGACTTCACCACCAGGCGGCTATGAGCGGAATGCCGGAGACCATGACAGATCAGGTATATGCCATGAACCAGTACAAGCCGCAAAAACTCTCCATGACCAAGAGTCCATATCCGTGGCTAAATGGCGGCTTCAAGATCGGGAGGTAAAATATGAAGCTCTCTCAATTTTCAGGGGATATCAGCAAGAACATCCTGCAGGGGAAAGTCGTCAATACCGCCACCATCGAAAGTATGGGAGGAAATACCGTGGGGACGGACATGATGGGGAAAGCCTTAGGAGCCGTTTCCGAAACCATCGGGAAAGAATGGCTGAAAGACCAGAACGATAAAATCTTTGACGCCAAGAACGACTACGAGCAGCGCATCAATTCCCTTATGGATGATGAGAACACCGGCCTTTTCAATACCCATCAGGGCAAGGCTGCTGAGAACCTGCAGAAAGACTACACCGACCAGGAACAGAAGATTTATCAGCAGGTCCTGCAGGACCATGGCATCTCTTCTGATTACGCCGTCCGAGCTTTCGGGGAACAGAGAGCACAGTCTCAGACCTCGAACCTCCGCATGATCGACAAATACCAGCGAAAGCAGATGGAAGACTACGCGGGAAACCAGATTTCCCTCATGACAGATAACATGGTCAATCAGTCCGTCAAAGACCCCGACTCCCTCATTACAAACTTCGGGATCTGGGAGAAGAACACCACGGCCATCCTGGCAGGCCTCAGCATGGACAGCACAGCCATCGACGTCAAAATGAAAGCCATGAAAAACGATAAAGCCAAAGAGATCATGCAGTCCTACCTCACCACAGGCGACTACAGCGCAGGATTAAACGCCATCGCCTACATGAAATCACAGGGCATCGACGAGCCGGTTCTCAAAGCCTATAAAGACCAGTTCCTCCAGAAGAAGATGACGCGGGAAATCAAAAGCAGCGCCGAAGACTATGTCAAAGGAAACGGGCTGAACCTCACTACCATGACATGGGAACAGTTCCGGGATGCATGGAGGAAAGATCACCCGACGCCGGTCCCTCAAGGGAAAGGCAGCGTCACGGGAAATCAGATCGCGGAATTTGCCAGAAACAACTACACCGAAGGCGATCAGTGGATGGGAAGCGTTACCAAAGATCCCACCATCCAGTGCGATTCATGGACCGCTGATGTCTACGCCAAGACCGGCCTTTTCCCAGATGGGACAATCACGCACGGTTCCGACTTCGGGGACGCCTACCACGAAGCGGGCGACGGCTATGAACCACAGCCCGGAGACTTCATTGACGGGGAAAAGCACGTCGGCATTTATTTAGGGAACGGCCAGTACATGGCCAGAAACTCCTCCGGCGGTATCCACATCGGGAGCATGGACGAGTGGAATGAATGGTTCGGGAAACCGATCGGCTACGGATCCGTAGCCGAGGCCAAGGGCGAAGCGGCGGATGACATGTCAGACGAAGAACGAGCCGAGCTGCAGGACAAGAGCGACGCTGCCTTAAAGCAGCAGTACGCCGAGATTCGCTCCAACCAGGTATCCTACATTCAGAGCCAGGTGCAGAACATCACCAAAGGCATCCTAGAAATGGAACAGAATGGTTCCACGCCCGGCCAGGCGTATGAGTACGCCGCGGACATTGTGAACAACGATCCCTTGCTGAAAGACTCTTCGGCGGGCGTCACGCTCTTAGGCCGTCTGATGAATCGGAAGAGAACCTACGAAAATTCACAGAACAGAGCTGCCAATGTAGGGAGAGGTCTTGATACCAGCGGCTGCCTCAAAGAGAAACAGTTCAACGCACTAGAAGGATTTATCGGGACAAAGATCAATTCCATCGAAGACCTGGACAACACCATCAAAGACCTGCAGGAAGAGGGTGTCTACCTCACTGCCGAGCAGGATGCCAAGATTCGGAAAGACGTCATCGACTGCGGCAACGGTGTAGGAACCTTTGCCGTCAAGATCCCGGACGATGACGCTACCATTGCGGCCATGTGCTATACCAATACCTCCGCCGTCACCTCGACAGCGAAAATGCTCATTAAGAGAGAAATCATGGATTTCAAAAACGAGCAGGGGAGAGATCCTGACAATGACGAACTCCGCACCATCTACTACGATGTGATCGGGAAAGAAGGCCTCGACAGCACCGGCAAAACGAAAATCGGCGGGATTAACATCTTCGGCGTAAACCTTTTCGGGGATGACTATGAAGCTCCAACCATGAGCAAAGCACAGGCCTACAACGATCACATCAGGGAAACGTCGCAGGCCGTAGACGAAGATGGAAATCCGAATGGTTTCTACATTGACGTGGACTACGGAAACGGAAAGACTGAGACCAAGTGGGTATCTGACGAACAGATGAGACAGATTTCCAATGGAGAATTAAGCGTATTCGATATTTGAGAGGAATCACAATGGACGAAGAAATTTTAGGAAGCGTGCTGCGTGGGATCAAGCCCAAGGACTACACACCTATCCAGGTGAGACCGACACCGGAGTTTGGCGGCATTCAGCTGACTGAAGAGCAGCAGGCCAAGAAGGATAATATGGAATCCGTCAAGGATGGAGAGATCCTGCCCTTAGGCGGCTTCACTGACACCGTAGAAGCCCAGTGGGAATCCGCCAAAGACCTCGTGAAATCTACCGACGTATACAAGAACCTCTTTGGGAACAGCGCACCGGATGATAACCGCCTTGAACAGTCTGAGAAATTAGGAAGTGCGCTAGGCATTGCCCCACAGCTGATCGCCTCCGATCCGGATATGTACAAGGCAGCCGTCACCACCTACGAGCGGCAGAGAAACGCGGCCGCGCTGAATAACCAGCCATTCTCCGCACAGACCTTGAAAGACCTCTACCCGGAACTCGACACGGAAGACCCCGTGGCCACTACCATTGCTCTGAAGGACTATACCAACATCCTGAAGAACCGAGAAGCAGCAGCGCAGGGCGCGGCGGTTTATACCATGCCGGAAAGCAAGCTCACCGATCTTTCTAATGTCATCGGCTACCTCTACGACACTGGTGCCCATTTTGCGGGCACCGCCTATGAAGCCGGACAGGCCCTTGACGCACAGAGCGAACTCATGTACAAAGCTTCCATCGGGGAAATCTCCGATGAAGAAGTAGAGAAAGCCATCCCTGGACTCATGAATGCGCAGAAAGCATATAACGCAGAAATCGGGGACTCCTACGTGGCCAAGATTGTAGGGGAAACCATCTCCCAGCTTTCCATGCAGAAGAATATGATCATGCGCGGTGCAGCAGAAATCATTGCTCCGATCGCCCCGTTGGCGCAGCCTATCTTAGCTGCCACCAAAACAAACCTGCCGCAGATCGCCACCTTAGGCGCTGCATCTGCAGCGGGTGCCGTAGGAGCCACAGGCGCTGTGGCAGGAGCAGCTGTCACAGGAGCGGCCGCACTGACAGGGCTCATTGCCTTAGGCACTGCTTCCGTCTTCACAGGAACTTATAGAGCAGAAGCTGGACAGGCGTATTGGGATTGGCGCACCAAAAAGGATAAAAACGGAAAATCTGTTTATACCCGCGAGCAGGCCATTGGCCACGCAAAAAGAGTCGGTGTGATCAATGCAGCCATTGAAACCGGTGCATGGGAGCTCGCACTCAAGGGCATCACCAAAGTATGGGGGAGTGACGCAGCCAAAGCCGTCATCAAGAACGAAGCCGCCATGAAGAAACTGATCGGCGCAGGGAGAGCAGCCGTAGGAGCGAAAGCCATCGGATACGGTGCGAAACAGTTCGCTAAAGTGGCAGCGCCTGAGATCGCCGAAGAAGGCCTGCAGTCTCTTTCTGCAGATATCGATACCAGACTCTTTGGGAAAGAAACTGTTCCCGTAAGAGAGATGATGGGGAATGCCTTGGACGCCATGATCGAAGCCGTCCCCTCCGTTGTTGGTATGTCGATCGGCGGTGCTGCTTTAGCAGGCGCGGGGGCCCATAGAGCCATGAAGAGAATCGCTGGCCTCTCTGAAATGAAAGACGCCGTCATCGAATTCAAACGTGAGAACGAAAGATCCATGCTGCAGAAACTCATGGATCTCCGCTCCGAATCTTCCCTTTACAAAAAAGCACCGGAAACCTACCAAAAGACACTGCAGAACCAGCTCGATCGCACCGGCTCCGGCACGCTTTACATTGACGCTTCCGCAGCGGCCGAAAATGAAAAGACACACGATGCCTTAAACAAGCTCGTGGAAGATGGAACAATCACCGCCAAAGAATTAGATGATGCTATCAAAACCGGAAAACCTTTGGAGGTAGAGACCGGGAAATACATGCAGACCGCCACCCCTGAAACCCATGAAGTTCTCTCCGACTACACAACCATGGACAAAGGCGAAAAAACCATCCATGCCATCCGAGAAGAGCGGCAGCGCATGAAAGACATGATCGACATTGTCACCATGACACGCGAAAAAAGAGAAGCGGCCGCATCAGAAAAAATCCTGAACGACCACTTCTCCGAGGATACCGATATCGGAAGAGAGGATAGAGACACCGCAAGAGAAATTCTTTCCGGCGGCTTAGATCATATCGAAGACACCTGCAAGACCATCCTCCAGGAAGCCAAAGACGCATGGGGAAAGCTGACCGGCGTCAAAGAACTCCAGGACTACATGGAACGGAGAAAGACACAGGACGCGAATTTTTCCAATGAAAAAGGCGTCGATATGTTCGACGTCGGGGAAGGGAAAGATCGGGTACATCTCAGAGTTTCCAAGAACCCAGATTGGTATCAGGATTTTTATGGTACATACGGAAGAGCACCAAACCAGCGTGAACTCTACGATATCGCCCAAGAGAAAATCATTGCCGAGAATGATAAAGGTGATGACGAATCGAAAGCTGCCATTGCAGAGATCGAAGAAGCCAAGAAGAGAGTCGAGTCCATCGAGAGAGTGAGTGAGACTCTGAAATCCTTAAACAAGGAAGATCTCATCGCGCAGACACTACTGGATCCCGAGACCTATGAAGAAGCCTACAAGCCGCTTCTTGAAGAAATCAAGGCAGCGGGAAACGGCGCTGTCACCAAAGCCGCGAGAGACTCCGCTTTAATCCTGGCAAAGCTCGCAGAGAACTTCCATAAGAACTACGGCGTGCCATTGAAATTGGCCATGGTAAAAGCGGGGGAAGTCGTGGGAATCCGAGAAGGAGCCTACGGTATGGCTGCCTTCGACGTCAGCCGGTCCGGAATTTCCAGTGTTTCCCAATTTATGGATAGAATCAAAGCTGGAAAGACAGCAGGCGAAAAGCCCAATAAAATAAGATACACCGGGAAATTCGGTGTATCTTATTCGGAAGAACAGGTTAGCCACGCAACAACACGGCACAGGGGGCACGTGCTTACCAAAGAACAGATGGATGATATCGAAAACCATTTGGATGTGCTGCATAATCCTGCCCTATCGAGCAGAGGTGACGCATTAAGTGGAAGGTATCACGGGAAATCGGTATTGTGCCGTATAGATGGAGACTTAGGATCTTACTACGTTGTACTTGAGGTATCAAACGACAATGGTGTGGTTTGGTTCAAAACGGGTATGGCCGGGGGAAAAGAATCCATAGATAAAATAATAGCGGAACATTCTGCTGGCAGCCTTTCGTATAAAGACGCAGGGACGACCAGTCAGAACAATTCCGCTATTACCATAGACAGTTTACCAAATGCGCTGGGCATCGTCAAGAAAGATGCCTATCACCAAATGGCTGGAGAATATGCCCATAACGTCCTATCGGGCAAGTCGACAAAGAAGGATATGGCCGAGCGGCAGCTGGACGCAGATGAGAAATCCTTCGCGGACAGTGTAGATCGTTTCATTGCCGGTAAAGAAAAGTCGCCCATGGTTCGCGTGATGACAACGCCTCTCGTGCTGAAACTAACCGGAGCTGAAGTCCTTCCTGTGGAAATCGCCAAGACAGATCTTGAGAAAATCCTGAACGGAAAGCATGCAGGAGACATGACACCGGAGATCATGAAGCAGCTGCCGAGGGCGCTTACAAATCCAATCATGATCTTTAAGTCATATACAGGGCCGAACGGAGAGGAACGCCGCGTGGTGGTGGTAGATCTCAAAGATCGCAATGGGGCAACCATCGTCGTCCCGTTTGAGCTAAAAGTGACTACGAGAAAAAATTACGAAATCAACCGGATTGCAAGCGCATATGGGAAGACGAAAAAGAAGTCGAAGAACCCATCATATGAGTGGTTTAACAGTCAATTAGATGAAGAAAATTTGCTTTATGTCAATAGAAAAAAGGCTATCAACGAAATTCTCCAGAGAAGCCCTAATTGGCCCATGCCCGAAGAAAAAGTCGATAACCTTTTATCTGCTCCTAATGTAGCAAATGAAGAAGACCTTGTCAAGCTGAAAAGCGAAAATCCCACCTACTACCAGACGGCTGCAGACAAAGACCTCGTCGTCTATCACAATGTTTCTGCTGGCAAATTGAGAGAAGCCATCAAGCTGGGCGGCCTCCCGATGCCTTCCCTCGCCATCACGAAGGGGGATATTCCATTCGGGGACTTTGGGGAGATCACGCTGATCGGGGATAAGGTCATGATAGACCCACGGAAATCTAGGTCGAACGAAGTCTTTTCCAGAGATGCCTATACCGTGAGAAAACCGGTGGTGAATTATGAAGTGCCGGCGAAGATAGATAGCGATGCTTTTCACAAGAAATTCGAAGAGACAAGAAAGTTCCTCAAAAAGAATAGTATTGACGTAGGCGTAATTAACTTTTCCTTCTACGATGGGGAAGAGTCTCTTGCGGCAATGGAAAATAATATCGCAATTAAATACTACTACGTTAAGAACGTTTTAAAGAAAGACATCCCGATAAAAGAGGTGGACAGACAAGATTTCGTAAAGGATTTACGTAAGACCATCGAAGAAGCAGGCATCGAGAGATTCACGGCGTTCGTCCGTTCCGAATTCGACAGCCTCTATAAAGACAGGTATCTTTGGGACAACGGGAAGAAATACGCTTTCAACATTGACAATATTGTCAAGCTGATGAAAAAATACCGCGGTACCAACAACGAAGGACCAGGCGGTATCAACTACGGCTTCAACAGCTTGCTTGCTTTCCTTTCCAAAAAGTTCACGTCAATTAGGGATATCAAAAACCATGAATCGCTCCTTGCGCCAAACAAGAAAGAACTCGCCAGGCACAAGAAGGCGGAAGACATGTACAATCGCCTGATAGACGAAGCAGCTGAGCTCCGTGGCAGTTACGGCATGGATTTAGACATGGATCTGGCTGGGCTCATGAAGGACACGAGAGATGGGAAGAAAGATCTGCACGGATTCCCGGAAGATAAGAAATTCCTCCAGCACATCAAAGATTTTCTAAAGGAAGCGGACAAGGTAACGACGGACTACTTCGAAGCCAAGCCAGCTAGGAAGGTGACGTTCGAAGAATTCTCCGGCGCTGTCATCCCGAAGGGGACACCGGAAGAAACGGTAAACTTTCTGGAATCACAAGGTATCGTGGTCCGTGAATATGACCAGGACGTAGAAGGCGACCGCGGTGCCAAAACGAAAGAATTAGGGCAGCTGCTGAACGTCTATTTCCAAAACAAATACCAAGGCTCCTACGACAGAAACGCCAACGTCATTGAGCTTTTCGACGGTGCGAATGAATCTACAGTCATCCATGAAGGCGCTCATATGTTCCTTTCTATGCTCGAGAACATGAGTCAGATGAGCGAAGAGAATGTCGCCACCTACTTCAACGGGGATACAGTGAAAGCACGCGCTGCATTGAAGAACATGCAAGGCGACCTTACCACCATTCGTTCATGGGCAGCCTTTTCTGAAGAGCACCTAGCCGAATATAAGGGAACCATTCTTGAAAAAGAATTTACCCAGTACGCCAATGACATACAGGCGGGGAAGGCCGATGCCATGGAACGCTGGATGCAGGAACGCTTCGCCCGAGGCTTCGAGAAATACCTCATGGACGGCAGCGCACCCACCAAAGAAATGCAGGGCGTCTTCCGGCGGTTCAAGAAGTGGTTGACGGATATCTATAAGGCCGCGAAGAACCTAGGAAACGTAGAACTTACACCTGAAATCAAAGACATCTTCGATCGTATGATTTCCACAGAAAGCGAGATCAACGCATGGGCCGCGCAGCGAAAACTGGAAGCGATAGATAAGACCGTCAACGTGAACCAGTCCGAACTGGGTAACCTCAATGCATGGGCTGAGAGCGTCAAGGACAAAGCTCTGGAGAAAGCCATGAGTTACTACCTTCATATGGTGAGAGAAGAAGCCATCGAAAACTTCAAAGCCGCCATTTCTTCTGAAGAAGAGAGAAGCAGCTTCATCGAGTCTCTGGGAGAAGAGAATGAGATCTATCAGATCGAGACCATTTACAACTCCGACACATTCCCTACAAAGAAAGACCGTGACGAATTTCTCCAAATGGCCGGGCTCACAGAAAAAGATCTGAAAGAGAAGCTGAGAGCTGCTGGCGGCACCACGGAAGAGCGGTGGAGCAAACACATCGAAGAGATGATGCAGCACTATCGGGAAGAAGCCTTGACCCCGGAAGCCATCACGGGCATGGCCGAAGAAATTCTTCGATCCCCGGAAGGCATGGCCAAGAAGTCTCGCATCGAAGCCATGCTGCTTGAAAAGAAAGTTTCTGCTTACATCCATCTCGTCAATTCTATGCAGATGGAACTCAAACGGTCCAAAGACAAGAAAAAGACCGCGAGAGAAATTCGCAAGCGATTGGGACTTGTTTCCGAAAAAGAAACAACAGAGATCGACAAGCAGACAGATGTGATTGCCAAGTCGGAAGATAAGATCGCAAAGCTGGAGAAGCAGAAGAAGCTGCTAAAAGAGCAGCTTGAAAAAGCGAAAGCAGAAGCTGCAGCAGCCAAGGGCGAGAACAAGTCCAGAAAGGAATCACAGACTATCCTTGAAGGAAACATGCGAGCCCTTGAGGCCGAGCTTGAGAAGGAACGCGCCCAAAGAGCAAAGGCCGACAGCACCACCAAGGACGCAGAATTCACTGCCGCCGACCTTGCGGTGCAGCTACGGACTATGGTAGACGGCCTCAAAGAATCTAGGGATGCTATGCGCTTCAACATGAGGGAAATCAAAGAGGACGCCCGAAATACATTAGGCGGCGAGAAACTCTCCCACGCCACGAGTTGGCGATGGTGGGAGAACAAGGCGCAGATTGCAGAAGCCCGCGCCATGAAAGCGGCCGCAGGCAATGACTGGGAAGGCGCTGCTTATTGGAAACGCGAGCAGGCGCAGTGCCTCACCATGGCCAAGTTTGCCAGGGCAAACGAAGAAGAAATCCGTCGCACCCTTCACGGAGGCGGCGGGAAAGTCACCACGCCTCTTCTTAACGAAAACGGCATGGAGCGCTACGGCATTTTAGGTATCCTGAACCGCATCTCCCGGACGGATAAACCAGTCCTGATGAAGGACGACGCCCGCTATTTCGTGCAGCACATGGCATACGTCCTAGGCCTCACGAAGAAAGACGGCATCTTGCCTATTGACGAGAGCGGGCAGGAGAGACCTTTCAACTGGCGCTGGCTGGCCATTGAGATGAATCCGATGCAGGCCATGGACAACGAAAGCTACTTCGCCGAAGACATCATCCCAGGATGGATGAGAAGCGCATTCGACGGTTCGAGGCCCATGAAGATGAAAGATCTCACCATGGACCAGTTCCGAGAAATGGCCAAAGTCATGAAGGCTGTCTACAAATTGGGCCGAAGAGAGTACGAGGGGAACACCTTAGGTACATCCTTTGATGAAGCGTCGCAAAAGATCCATGACGAAATCCTAGGCAACTGGACACAACGCGTGGCCACTCCGGGGCTTAAGAACCAGACCGCCACAGGGTTAGACAGGCTGGAGACGAAAATCCATAGCCTCATCAAGGACATTACACTTCCTGAGATTCTGATCGAACGGTTGGGAAAGTCTGCTGCCGAGTATTTCTATAAACCCATGGACAAAGCGGCTGCCCATCTGCGAGAGCTAAAGAGTGCAGCACGAGTCACCTTCCGGAAGAACTTCGCGATCTACTCCAGAAAAGAATGGACGGCGATCCGAAGCAAGAAGCTCTACACCGTAGGGCTGGACGAGCGAGGTAAACCCGTTTCCTACACCAAGGAGCAGCTCCTCGCCATGGCCTTAAACTTTGGCACCAAGTCCAACAGGGCACGCCTCATAGAGACCTTATGGTTGAGCGATACCTTGAACACCGACGAGAAAACCATACTGGACATGCTGGATAAGAACCTCACTGACAAGGACTGGAACTTCGTGGAGAAAGTATGGGATCACCTCAATTCCTACTGGGGTGAGAGGAACAAAGTCCAGAACGATCTCTATGGCACACCCCTAGGGAAAGTCCAGGGTGAAGACTTCACGCTGAAATCCGGCCGCGTCATTCATGGCCAGTACTATAGAATCAAGTACGATCCATTAAGCAGCACGAAGACAAGCAACTTCTCAACAACAGACATCGCCAAGATGGACATGCAGAATATTTCCTCCTTCTCCTTAGGTATGGGAAGTACCAAGCAACGTGCAGGAACATCCGGCGGGCAGAAGCTCCGCCTCGACCTCGACGTATATGTAGAGGCTGTCAACGAAGCCATGCAGCACATCTCCATGCGAGAAGCCACCGTAGACGTCTACAAGCTCCTCAATCGGAAAGAAGTCGTGGCAGCTATCGAAAACACCGCAGGTCCGGAAACCCTTTCCCTGCTGCAGGGATGGGCCAAGGACTGCTGGCACTCCTCGATTAAGGATATGAGCGAATGGGACTCTACCTTAGGCAGAGCCCGGCGGCGTTTCAACTTCGCTACTATGGGCTTCAGGTTCTCCACTGCTCTATTGAATATCGGGAACATCACCGGCATGATGGAACGGATGGGCGCAGCCAATACCCTGAAGGCCGTAGGAGATTTCTATTTTCATGGGAACATCGTAGAGCAGCGGCGATTTATTCAAACCAAGTCCACTATGATGAGAGACCGAGGGGCCACCATCGATCGGGATATGTACATGCAGGACAGATTGCCGGTAGGGAAGAACGAGTCCGAGTTCCGCTCCAAGATCGAGCACGGCAAGTATGGCGTCGACACTTTAAATTCCAAGGCCTACTGGCTGATCCAGGCGACAGATGAAATGTTTTCCTTGCCAGAATGGTTATTCACTTACAAGAGAGCCATGGCCGCTATGGAAATCGAAGGCAAGCTCAATAGAGACGAGATGGACGCAGAAGCCGTGAGACTTGCCGACAAAGCTGTGAGAGAGACTTTTGGATCCAATGAGACCAAAGACCAGAGCAGCTTTATCAGGAAGAACGGAATTCTTGCACAGATGACCACCTTCTATAGCTACACGAACCTTGTCACAAACCAGTTTATCCGCGCAGGGTATATCTTATACGACAAGGGAGACGTGAAGCCGCTCCTCGCAGCCACGTGGTATTGGTGGCTCCTAGGCGCTTTAGTCGAAACAACCTTACGAGAAATCGGAGACGACACTGATGATGAAGATAAATGGAAGAAGAAATTCCTCCATGTCATCGCCTCCGGCGGCCCCATTGGCGGCGTCCCTCTTGCAAGAGAAGCCGTCCCGTGGACGGTTGACTTCTTTACTGGGAAATCCTTCGGGTCCGCCGCTCCGGATGCTCCATTCTTCGACACCTTAAAACACATGGAAAATTTTCTCAAAGCGGCCAAGAAAGGAGACCTGATCGAGATGGGGAGAGGAGCCACCAAGGCCATCACAAGGACATCCATACCCGTCCCGGATACCATCACCGACGCCTTCTGGAACTTCATGCGAATGGTCTCTACCGATACCGAGTTCACCATGTGGGATTGGTTTAGAAAATCACTTTGGGACAAAACACTCAAGGAGAAGAAAAAATGATCGAACGATTTTATTATCGGCTGATTGGTTGCCATCCGTAGAAGTGAGTCAGCGATTCATTTAGAAAGGAGGGATTACATGATCAATACAAGCGTCAACCGCGTACTGTACAAAGGGGACGGGACGAATACCGCATTTCCCATATCGTTCCCTTTCCTGGACAAAAAAGATATTACGGTAGCGCGGGTAAGCAAAGATAATGAAACCACAGAGCTCAAGGGAGACTACTTCATCGACGACACATCAAGGACGGTTCATTTCCCTGGCTATTCCCCTGGAGAAGACAAGCCGGAAGCCGAGCGACCGCCAGTCCTTCAGTATGGTGAGCGTCTTCTGATTTATCGCAGCATCAAGATTAACCAAGAGTCTTCATTAGGAAATGTATGGCCGTTCGATGTCATCGAAGATGCACTGGACAAAATCACCATGATCATCCAGGACTTGAATGAGAAGCAGAAACGCTCCATTCAGATCCCGGAATCGGCTGATCCGGATGCTTACCGTACGAATTTCCCTTATCCCAAAGAGGGGAATGTCATCGTTTGGAGAGGCGGGAAGCTCGTCAACGAAGACTACCAGAATGCCATAGGGCAGTACATAGATCAGGCAAAGAAATCTGCAAATGCAGCAGCGCAGAGCGCCGATCGTGCAGAAGCCAGCGAGATCAATGCCAAGGAAACTTTGAAAATTTTCGAAGTTAAGAAGAAAGAGTTGCAAGACTTCGTCATGGAACTTGAAGACGGATCCGAAACGGATCTTAAGGACTATACCAGAAAACTACTGGAAAGTCTTGATACCTACGGAACGAATATCAAGGAGGAACTTCTTGCATTGGTAGAGAGTGCAAAACATTATTCGGAAATCGCTAAAGAAGCGGCTGGATTCGATCCTGAGCGCTACTACACCAAAGACGAAACCTCACAGAAAATTCAGGACGCCATTTCCATGATCCTTGAATTTGATGACAAATCATTCTAGGAGGTAGCTATGTACAAAGTCATACAGAACAACCTGTACCTGACAAGGGGAGACACTGCCGTATTCCCTTTAAAAGTCACGTACATGGATGATACAGAGTACAACTTCGAAGAGGGAGACAAAGTCCTTTTTACCGTCAAGAAAAAGACAACAGACGGCGAAGCACTTTTTCAAAAAGAAATTACCAACGGGATGCTGTTTCTCATGCCTGAAGACACGAAGGCCCTTCCATACGGAAGATACTGCTATGACGTGCAGCTTACGAAGCAATACGGGACAGTAAGAACCATTATCCCTCCGCATATTCTGAAGATCTGCGAAGAGGTGACGTTCTGATGGGACCGCTTAAAGGGATCTTCACTGCAGAACCTCAGATTCAAGGAGAGTTTCTCTCGTTTGGTTCCAGAGAAGAAATGTCATACCAGGAAAGAGAAGTCATTCCTTCAGCCAAGGATCAGATCATCACGCCCGAAGGAGTGAGAGGCTGCCTTTCTAAAGTGATTGTCAGAAAAATCCCTCAGAACTACGGGAAAATTTCTTACAACGGAGAAGCACTAATTGTCGAATAAGGAGAAAGAGTATGAGTAAAAATGTAAAAATCAACGGCGCGACCTACGAAAACGTACCGAAAGTATCCATTCCATTAGCCAAGGGCGAAGGGAATGCAGATTTCTACGACACGTCATCAGACACAGCAGGCGCCGGTGACATTCTAGTCGGGAAAACAAGTCACAATGCAGACGGCCTGGTTACCGGCTCCATGCCAAATAATGGTGCAGTCACCGGATCTGTTGGCACTAAGGATGGAAAGTACATCATTCCGGCGGGCTATCACAACGGCGCTGGTGCAGTCATCATCGATGCAGCCGAGCAGGCCAAGCTGATTTCCGGAAATATCAAAGCGGGTGTCACCGTATTAGGAGTGAGCGGCTCCAGCAGCGTAGTAGAAACCAAAGATGGGACAGCGACCGCAGGAGAAATCATTAAAGGGAAGACAGCCTATGTAAATGGTTCAAAAATAACCGGCGCACTCTCATTGATTTCCGTCACACAGGACGCAATCACTAAAGCACTCACCATCAAATAGGAGACGCTATGAAACAAAACGTGAAGATAGCCGGAGCTGCATATTTTGGTGTACCTTCCGTGATTATTCTTACAACAACGGGAGGTATAGCAAGGTACGTCGAGATTTCAGATACCAGTGCCACAGTAGCGGACGTCAAAGCAGGCAAGACATTCTATCAAGCCGACGGGACTTTTGCTACAGGGACAGGCACGGCTGCTGATTACGAAAGTTTCGACGAGAAAGAATTCTAGGTGAAACATGAAAGGGTTAGTATCAGATACCAATCTTAAAGCTATAGGGAACGCAATTCGCGAGAAAACTGGGAAAACAGCAACGATTAAAGTTGCGGACATGGCCGAAGAAATCAAATCAATTAAAACAAGACCGAAGTTTATTATCAAGAAAGCAGATGGGACAAACAAACCAGTTTGGTCCATTGTTTCCTCCAAGGACAAACCGGAGGGCGCCGACGTGTGGACGAAAGGAGTATAACAATGGCATTAAAAGAAACGTGGCAGTCTTACAACGAGACGACAAAGCAATACGAAACATCGCATCCAGAGACGGAAGTTTCCCAGGTGGTAGGACTTGCTGCCGCTATCGAAGAGGGGACTAAAAGCGCGATCGATAAAGAGGGTTCAAAAACTTATGCGCCGAAAGAATCCCCCACCTTTACAGGGACAGTAACGGCCGATAATGTTACGGTATCCAAATCCTTAACCATCCCCGGAGGTAAAGTATGGATAGAATAAAAAACGCCATCATACATTGGTTAGGCGGATGTACTGCTGAAGAAAAGCACACCGTCGAACTTCAGCGCGACCGTCTGTATGCAGATCTGAAGGCGAACGAGCAGGAGCTAGCAAAAGTAAGCGCAGAGTTGGATAAACTGAAAGCGCTTGACCACGATACCGTGTTGGATATTGACGGTAAAAAAGTATGGGTGGACTAGGAGGACACGATGGGGACACTTACAAAAAAACTTCACATTCTCAAAACAGGCGGAACGGAAGAGACCTGTAATATTTATACAACAGCCGAAGAAGTAGGCGGCAGTCCTTACCTCGCTCTTGAGGTTGACGGAGCAAAAGGGTATGTAAAGCTAGGAAGTACTACAGATGCCAATGCGACCCATTTAAGAGTAGAAAAAGACGGTGTGATCTATGCTGCATGGAAAGAAGCCGTCACTTATGTCAACGTAACAATTACACAAAGTGCTAATCAGACGATCCACGTATACACGCCGCAAAAGAGCGGGGGTACAGATCACACATCGTCCTTTACTATCCCAAAGGGTACATCCTATGAAGCAGAAGTTATCGCTGCTGATGGCTATACCGCAGGGACATTAAATGTCAATGCGGGGGGAGGATCAATAGCAATATGACATTTAGTGCTAGTGGAGCAGTCGAGAAAGAAAAAGCCTTTATCGTCACAGCAGAACTCCATGAAAACCATGGTAGGAGCTCCGCAACGGAGTACGACTACTTTTCTTGTGGTTTCGGGACTGCGCTTGACCCTGATAACAGTAATATCAAAATTGGGAGTATAACGCCACAGGAGATTGATGGATTCAAAATCATAGACCTGCAGGATCAGGGTTATGATGAAATCAACGTCGAGACCGGAGACCAGGTTGGTTATCGGGCTTTTGTGGCAATGGCAAACCGTAAATGTATTTTACACATTAAAGGAAAGGACTATAGCCTGACTGTCTCTAGTACTAATGGTACTTTCATAAATACAGGCATAAATACAGGAAATTCTGCCGACATTGGCATTAAGGACAAGGAACAGATAAAAGTTACATACACATTATTATGATCGTAAAGGAAGGAAAGAATAATGAAATCAGGAACATTTACAAATAACACATCGTTTTCAGCAACGGCTGCAAGTGTAGCAGTGCCGAGCGGAAGTACCACTATCACTGTTGATGGTTATAATTCAGCCTCGTTTACCGTGCCCGATGGAGTTAGAGTAGTTAGTGCAGGTGGTCGTTACGTTGGTGTAACCCCTAATAAAACTTACAGTCTTGGCGGATGGGTGCCGTATATACATCATACAGATGAGGAGGACGAACCATTTTTGCAAAGTTCTAGCGGCGTCTACTGGTATGGGAGTGCACCTAAAGATTACCCAGACCAAATGCCTGCCTCGTTTACTATTAGATGGAGTACAGAAATCAATAACAGTACACCAGACGTTACCGATTATTAAGAGCAGCATAGAAAGAAGGGGAAATCATGGATTTGGAGGGAAAACATGGAATTTGATCAGTTTTCAGAAGCCATCAGCAAAGCGGCCAGCCGTCTTGGAAACTACTGGGAGGTAAAAGTCATAGCGAGTGGGATGCTAGCTGCTGCACAATTTCATCTCGAGCTTGTGTCCCTGTTTGTGATACTCATTGTCATAGACTTGGCCACAAAGTGGATAGAATTGGCGCATAACACAATCAAGACTGATGATTATACGCCTAGCCTTGTAGAAAGCATCAAGGCAATTCCGCAGGCCCATCGCATGGGCGTTATATCCAGCAAGGCGATGAAAGTGCAGTTTTGCGGGAAGATCATAGTCTATGTCATCGTAGTCATGGCTGGCTCTATCATGGATACCATGACGGAACAGGTACACCGTTTCGGTTTAGTTATGCCGCTTTGCGTATCTTACTTAGCGGCGTCTGAGTTTTTGAGCATTATCGAAAACTTGGATGAGGCGGGCATTTCTGCGGTACATAATTTGGCGGCTTTAGTGAAAAGAAAGGGGCAGTCATGAAAGTCATAGATATCTCAGACTGGAATGATCACATCAACTGGTCACACATGATTGATGAAGGCGTAGAGGGTGTTATCGTAAAAATCAGTGAAGGGCGTACGCTCTCCGAGCTTCACGGAAAGCACATCTCGGCAGCCGCCACACGCGGCCTTTCATGGGGCGTTTACTGTTATACGCACGCCCAGACCACAGAACGGGCGGAAGAAGAGGCGGCGGTCGTTATTGAAGATCTGGAAGCCTTGGGATACGGTGCGCCGCCCTTGGGGATTTGGTTTGATGTAGAAGCCCCGGAAACGATCGGGCAGGACAGGGACGACGTGACCGCCATCTGTAGTGCCTTTATTTCCACATGCAACGCGGCGGGATACGCTGCGGGCATCTATGCGAGCCTGTCCACCTTGACCGACTGCATGAACCTAGATGATCTAGCTGATTACGTGCCCACCTGGTGCGCCCAGTATAACGATGAATGCAGTTTCCATGACTATTTCCCTGGACGCATTCTACAGGGCTGGCAATTCACGGATGCATTCGAAATTGACGGACGCAATTACGATATGAGCGAATGGTATTAAATGGAGGGACGATGTGCAGAATTACAAAAAGGCTATTGCTCTTTGCCTTCTGCTCCTTGCTTTGGCTGGCGGCTGGTACTTCTTCGCAGGCAGAGGAGATGTATCAGATATCGGAAAGCGAGCTGACGAGACTCGAAGCGAACTCGAATCAGCTCGCGAAGAACAACGAGACCAAGCAGCAGCTCTTGACCGAGCAGATGGAGCAATTAGAGACAGCGCAGAAAGAGCTGACCGCGTCCAAGAGATTGAACGAAGCGACGCAGCGGTCATTAGAGAGAGCCAATCAATCCTTGCAGCAGTTAGAGGACGAGGCAAAAAGGAAAATTAGAGTGAAAACTCGCCAGCGAAATTTATGGATTGCCATCACGGGATGCACTCTTTATGCTTACATCTCCAAGTAACTGGATTTCAAATTCGTCAAAAATCCGTCAAAAACTTTCAGAAAATAGAGTTGGAATTTGCACGGAATAGGGTTATACGGCGAATGATGAAAAACCAGATTTGCTAGATTTTATCGAAGAAAGAAAAAAGTTGGAAACTTATGTACAAATGGTCCTATTTATGCTAAAATAACATATGTCGATATTGCGGGCCTATAGCTCAGTTGGTTAGAGCAGGCGGCTCATAACCGCCCCGTCCCAGGTTCGAGTCCTGGTGGGCCCACCACAATGAACGTATCCGTGCTGATTTCAGTGATTTGGATACGTTTTTTTGATAGAGAAAAGGAATGGCTACAGGATAGTCCTGCATGGAAAGTCATCGCTGAAAGGATCCATCTATGAAACTGACGAATCGTCTACAGGCGGCAGCCGATCTGGTGCCTGTCTGTGAGAGTATGGCCGATATTGGTACAGACCATGGCTACCTTCCCATTTATCTTGTGCAAGAGGGGCGCGCCAGGCGGGCGATCGCCTGTGATGTGAATGACGGTCCGCTCACACGCGCCAGGGAGGATGTGAGTTCTTCCGGGCTTTCACGTCAGATCGGTTTACGACTGGGCGGAGGACTTGCGCCGCTTGGTAAAGGAGAGGTGGACGGTGTCACTATTTGCGGGATGGGCGGCCTTTTAATGCGGGATATTCTTGCGGAGAATGAGGAAAAGGCGCAGGCGCTCTCATGGCTGGTGCTGCAGCCGCAGGGACATGTGGCGGAGCTCCGGCAATTTCTTGGCAGGCATCATTTCCGCATTGAAAAAGAGGTACTTTCACTGGATGGCGGGCAGCTGTATGAATTGATGCTCGTTCGTCCCGGCGAGATGGAGGAGCTTTCGATGCTGCAGGCAGAAATCGGTGCGACGGCGGCATATCGGAAGGATCCTCTCTTCAAAACGCATATCGAGCGGCTCATCCGGAGACGGCGTTTTGTGATCGAAGGGGCAAAGGATTCGAAGAGTGAGCGCCATCGCCTGTCCAGAGAAAAAGCACTGGAAGAAGTAAGCATATTGGAGGAACTCTTATGAAAGTCACAGGAAATGATTTGATCGGATGGATGGAGTCGTGGGCACCGAGAAGTCTTGCAGAGTCATGGGATCACCCGGGGCTGCAGGTGGGGGATCCTCGCCGCAGGGTCACGAAGGTACTGATTTCCCTCGACCTCACGGAAGAGAATGTGGATCTTGCCGTCCGTGAAGGCGCTGAGATGGTGATTTCCCACCATCCTTTTCTTTTCAAGGCCATCCGCGAGCTTGACCTTCGGACGTATAAGGGGCGCGTAATCGAGAAGCTCGTGAAGCATGATATCCTGTCTTTTGCAGCTCATACGAATCTGGATACAGCCAAAGGCGGCGTGAATGATGCTCTGGCAGCTGCGCTCTCTCTTTCTGATACGGAAGGGCTGGTCTTTGAGCAGGAAACGAAAGAGAGGAAGCTTGCACTTTATGTGAAGCCTGTCATCGCGAAAGTGCTCCGACATACGCTTTCAGAACTCTATGGGGATGCCGTAAATCATTTCTATCTTTTGGATGATGAGGATGATGCGACGGATGAGGCGAAGCTCGAATGTAATGTACCCACAGCGCTGCTTGCTTCTGTCCTTGCGAAAGTACAGGAAATCTGTGGAGATATTCACTATGATGTATATACGCTGGAAAGCCACGGGCACAAGGAGTACATGGGGCGGATCGGAAATCTGCCTGCGCCCATGAGCGGGAAAGAGGCGCTCTCTTATATAAAGGAGAGGCTCGGCATTCCCGTCCTTCGTTATGCGGGAAATCCGAATGTCACCATTTCCCGTGTGGCTGTTTTGGGCGGTGCGGGAAGTGAATTTGCTGCGCTTGCAAAAGCAAAGGGAGCAGATCTCTACCTGACGGGCGACCTCAAGTACCATGAAGCGCAGGACGCTTCCCGCCTCGATCTTCTCATCGCAGATGGCGGCCATTTCTATACCGAGCGCGTCATCGTTCCCGCTTTGGCAAAGCGCCTTCGGACGTATGCCGCAGAGCATGGCTGGGAGATCGAGGTCATCGAAGACAGCAGAGCAGAGGATATTTTCGGGGAAATGTAGAAAAACAGGTTCGTAGTTAGCCTAAGGGGCGTGCCGCCCCTTGACTCTGAACCTGATTTTAATCTTTCTCTTGAAAAAATTCCGTCGCCATGCTATACTGTAGCACGCGAGCAGGAAAGATGATTGCGGGCCGTAAGGCGTGAGGAAAGTCCGAGCTTCGCAGGGCAGGATGCCGGATAACGTCCGGCGGGAGTGATCCTAGGGAAAGTGCCATAGAAAAGGAAACCGCCACGCAAGTGGTAAGGGTGGAAAGGTGCGGTAAGAGCGCACCAGCAGTCGGGAGACCGGCTGGCTTGGTAAACCCCATCCGAAGCAAGACCGAATAGGGAAGGGTTGAGGTTGCCCGCTGACCTTCCGGGTTGCGTCGCTTGAGCAGTCGAGCAATCGGCTGACTAGACAGATAATCATCACCACGCAAGTGGGACAGAACTCGGCTTATTGAATGCTCGCCTTGTAAGAAATGACGCTGTGACGTATGTCACGGCGTCTTTTTTTGTTTGGTTCAAGGAAAGCCCGTGGAATGTGCTACCTTTTTACTGCGCTGAAAGCCTCTCTTGAATTAGAAATTAGTAATAGTGGCACGGAGTTTTGAATATATGGTATTCGCAAAAGATGAGAAGTTTGAAAGTAGGGATGAGTAGTTAGGGATTGGGGATTGGGAGTGACTAGTGACTTGAATACGACTTTCGGGCATCGCCTCATATAATACTTGCGGCGAAGCGGCTACCGCAACCTTGAATCCTGAACCTTGAACCTAAAAATATTTTCCCATCCCCTTGCTTTCCCCTTTTTCTTTTGGTAGAATAGATAACGCATGAGTACACATGTCTGGCGGACTCTGCATCTGTGCTTGCGGGAAAAATTTCATTTTACACATTCCCGAAGTGGCTGCAGGGGAGGAAACGGACAGAGGTTAAAAACAGGAGGTTTTTATTATGGCAGTTGTATCCATGAAACAGTTACTCGAAGCAGGCGTTCACTTTGGTCATCAGACCCGTCGTTGGAATCCGAAAATGGCACGTTTCATTTTCACGGAAAGAAACGGCATCTACATCATCGACCTGCAGAAGACTGTAAAGAAAGTAGAAGAAGCATACGCTTTCCTGCGTGAAGTCGCAGCTACCGGCGCTCCGATCCTTTTCGTTGGCACCAAGAAACAGGCGCAGAATTCCGTGAAGGAAGAAGCTACCCGTTGCAATCAGTTCTATGTCAATGAACGTTGGCTGGGCGGCATGCTCACCAATTTCCGTACCATTCAGACCCGTATCGCTCGTCTGAAAGAACTGGAAAAAATGTTTGAAGAAGGCACCACTGACCAGTATCCGAAGAAGGAAGTCATCCTGATGAAACGCGAACTGGAAAAACTGGAAAAGAACCTGGGCGGCATCAAAGACATGAAGAAGATCCCGGGCGCACTCTTCATCATTGACTCCAAGAAAGAAGAAATCGCTATTGCCGAAGCTCACAAGCTGCACATTCCGGTTATCGCTACCGTTGATACCAACTGCGATCCGGATGTTGTTGATTTCCCGATCCCGGCAAACGATGATGCTATCCGTGCTGTAAGACTGCTTGCTTCCAAGATGGCTGACGCTGTCCTCGAAGGCCGTCAGGGTCAGCAGGAAGCTGAAGCTGCTAAAGAAGCAGAAGCTGAAGAAGCTGCTGAACAGGAATAATGGCTATATAGGAAATTCGGCCTGCGCGTTGCGCAGGCTGGGGATTTCCTTTTTTTGAGAAATTTTTACAAACACCTTACTGTTTTATGATGGAGGTCATAAAGATGGCAATTACCGCTAGCATGGTCAAAGATCTGCGTACAAAGACTGGCGCAGGCATGATGGACTGCAAAAAAGCACTCGTAGAAGCTGAAGGCGATATGGAAAAAGCAGTAGATATTCTCCGTGAAAAGGGACTGTCTCAGGCTGCGAAGAAAGCAAGCCGTGTAGCTGCTGAAGGCGCTGTCGTTTCCGCTATTTCCGCTGATGGCAAAGTCGGCACCATCGTAGAAGTCAACTGCGAAACCGACTTCGTAGGCAGCAATGATGATTTCAGAGCACTGGCTGCTCGTATCGCACAGCAGATCATCGCTGTAAACCCGGCTGACGTAGAAGCTCTGCTTGCTTCTGAAATGGACGGCAAGGCTGTCAAAGATCAGGTCACCGAAGCTGTAGCTAAGATCGGCGAAAACATTTCTGTTCGTCGCTTTGTTCGCTATGAAAGTGCAGAAGGCGCTGTCTACAGCTACATCCACGGCGGCGGCAAGATCGGCGTTCTCGTTGAAATGAAGGGCGCAGACGCTGAACTCGGAAAAGATGTCGCTATGCAGGTCGCTGCAGCAAATCCTTCCTACCTCGACCGCACTCAGGTACCGCAGGCTGAAATCGAACACGAAAAAGAAGTTCTGGCTGTTGAAGCTAGAAATGAAGGCAAACCGGAAAAGATCATCGAAAAGATGGTTCTCGGCCGTATCAACAAATACTACAAGGAAGTCTGCCTCGTAGATCAGGAATTCATTAAAGATGGCGATCTGACCATTGCGAAACTCCTGAAATCCAAGAATGCAGAAATTGTTCGCTTCGCTCGTTTCCAGCTCGGCGAAGGCATCGAAAAGAAACAGGACGATCTGGCTGCTGAAGTCGCTAAACAGCTGAATCAGTAATCCATAAAATAAGAATAAGAGAACATCATCTTTGGTGTTCTCTTATTTTATGGGCTTTTTTAGGGATTGGATGGGAGCCTGGAAGTGAGGAAATCAGATGTCTAAAGTCTAAAGGCTGTCGTCTCCAAGGCTCATCTCTCAAAATTCTTATGGCAGCTATTTCTGAAATACTATATAATAATATAGATGTATCACTGATTTTTACGGGGGTGTACAATGGCAACAGAAAACAAGAAGTATAAGAGAGTCATGCTGAAATTGTCTGGTGAAGCGATGGCCAGCGACAAAGGATTTGGTATCGATCCGGAGGTCGTATATCGACTGGCTGGCGAGATCAAGGAAGCCAGCGATGCCGGTATCGAGATCGCTGTCGTTGTAGGTGGCGGCAATATCTGGAGAGGTCTCAAGGGTAGCCAGGGCGGGATGGATCGTGCGTCGGCTGACTACATGGGCATGCTCGCGACTGTCATCAATTCTGTCGCGCTGCAGGATGCGCTTGAAAAACTTGGCGTCTCTACCCGCGTACAAACAGCCATCGAAATGCAGCAGGTCGCAGAGCCTTACATCCGCCGCCGTGCGATCCGCCATCTTGAAAAGGGCAGAGTCGTGATCTTTGGCGCAGGTACGGGCAATCCTTATTTCACAACGGATACGACGGCAGCTCTGCGCAGTGCAGAAATCGAAGCTGATATCATGCTGATGGCGAAGAAGCAGACCGATGGTGTGTACGATGCAGATCCAAAGTTCCATCCCGAAGCAAAAATGTTCACTCATCTCACCTATGGTGAAGTGCTGCAGAAAGAGCTGGCAGTCATGGACAATACGGCCATTACTCTCTGCATGAATAACGAAATTCCGATCAAAGTATTCAATATCGACGTTCCTGGCAACATTGTCAAGGCCTGCAAGGGAGATACCTTGGGCACATTAATCGAAGGGAAATAATCATGTACGAAGAAGAACTGAAGAAACTGTCTGACAAGATGGATAAATCCATCGTTGCTCTCAAGAATGAATTCACCAGCATCCGTACGGGTCAGGCGAATGCCAGCCTGCTCGATCGCGTATTTGTTGAGTATTACGGCAGCCGTACTCCGATCACGCAGGTCGCTTCTGTGACTGTACCGGAAGCTCGTCTGCTCGTTGTCCAGCCATGGGACAAGGGTCTTCTGAAAGATATCGAAAAAGCCATCCTGCAGTCTGACCTCGGCCTCGTACCGATGAATGATGGTAACCTGATCCGTATGGCCATCCCGCAGCTGACCGAAGACCGCCGCAAGGAGCTTGTCAAGGTTGTCAATAAGAAAGCGGAAGAGGGCAAGGTCGCTATCAGAAATATTCGTCGTGATGGCAATGATTTCCTGAAAAAGGAAGCAAAGAACAGCGATGTTTCCAAGGATGTCATCAAAGAAACTGAAGATAAAGTCCAGAAGCTGACGGATAAGAAAATCAAAGAGCTGGAAGCTGCCACCGAAAAGAAAATTAAAGAGATCATGTCTGTATGAGTGAGGATGTTCTTTTTGCAGGACAGCCGTTTACTGAAAAATTGAGACAGTGTGTAGAGAAATCGTATCCGAGTGGTACGATTTCTTTCACTCATGGGCGGGAAGCGCAGCTCGAAGAGAACGCGCTTTACCTTGTCCGATCCGGAGAAAAGGCTGTTGTTATGCCACGAATGAAGTATAGTGAGAGTGTGGAAAAAGTCGTGAGGCGGCGTAAATAATCTCCTAGTCCCTTCCTTTGGAAGGGGCAGACTCGTGTAGCGAGTCGGGGTTGCCCGCCATGTTTGTATAGCGGAAATCGCAGCCCAACCTCCGCCTCTTCAAGGCACCTTCTCCAGAGGACGGAGGATGATTTAAAAGGAAAGGATATATATTTGCGACGAAGCCGCCCCTTCATTCTTCATTCGAGCAGAGAGCTTTTAAACGTAATTGAAGGGAGGGGCGTCCCACGGGCTACCCCTCAACCTCGAACCCTTACACTATCTAAACTCCATCCTATTTTGATTATGGGAGATTCCATTTATGTCTGATAAAAAATCATTTCCTGAGCATGTGGCCATCATTCTTGATGGGAATGGCCGCTGGGCGAAAGAAAGAGGAAGAGAGAGAACCTATGGTCATCAGGTCGGCGCGGCAAACGTGAAGACCATCGTACGTGCGGCGGGTCATATGGGAGTGAAAGTGCTGACGCTCTATGCATTCTCCACAGAGAACTGGAAGCGTCCGCCGATCGAAGTCCGTTTCCTGATGAAGCTTTTCAAGAGCTACCTGATCAGTCAGTTTCGTGAGCTGGTGGAGGATAATGTGCAGGTACACATTGTAGGCGAACCGTCAGTATTGTCGGATGATCTTCGCAAGGAGATCGCAGCCTGCGAAAAAGACACAGCGAAGTGTGACGGCATGGTCCTGAATGTGGCCATCAACTATGGCGGACGCATGGAGATCGTGCAGGCGGTGCAACAGATCGCACGCGAAGTGAAGAGCGGCTCTCTTGATGCGGAATCCATTACGGAAGAAACGATTTCTGCCCATCTCTATCCATCGGATGCCCAGGATGTGGATCTGATGATCCGTACGGGCGGAGAGTCGCGCATTTCGAATTTCCTTCTTTGGCAGATCTCTTATGGGGAGCTGTACTTCACGCCTGTCCTGTGGCCGGACTTCACTGAGGAGGAGCTTTCGAAAGCGATCGACTGGTTTACCGGAAGAGACCGTCGCTTCGGCGGGCTCACGGAGGATAAAAAATGAAAGTGCGTGTGATCACAGCGATCATCGGTATCATCGCTGTCCTTGGGCTGGTATATCTGGGAGGTTGGTTTCTGACGGGAGCCATTTTCCTCGTCTCGCTGCTGGCCCTTCTTGAATATGATAAGATGCTGAAACATTTCGGTGTCCACATCTATCTGAAAGCCACAGCCATTGCCACTGCCGTCATGGTACTGGCATCCGGTTTTTATTCGCTGAAAGCCTTTCTGGCTGCGATTTTTCTTGCCTTTGTACTGCTTCTCTACTTGATTCTGGGCATTAAGAAGGAAAATATGACCGGGCTTATTTATTCTGCTTTCGGTGCCGTCTATTTTGGCGTGGGCTTCGGCAGTCTGGCGCTCCTTCGCGGCAGTCATGAGCTGCTCTCGCCGGTGGCAGTTTCCATGGAGCCGGGGATTTTCCTCATTCTTCTCGCACTCATTTGTACCTGGGCGAGTGATTCTTTCGCTTACCTGACGGGAAAGGCCTGCGGTCGTCATAAGATGGCGCCGCATATCAGCCCGAATAAAACGGTCGAAGGTCTTGTCGGCGGCGCAGTCGGCTGCGTCATTCTCGGTGTCCTTGTTTCCTTCTGTGCGGGTTTTGATCTTTTGGAAGGATGCATCCTTTCCGTCATGGCGGCGATCATGGCGCCCATGGGGGATCTCTTCGAGTCCTATGTAAAGCGCGCCTGTGACATCAAAGACTCTGGAAATATTCTGCCGGGTCACGGCGGAATGATGGACCGTTTCGACAGCCTTCTTTTCGTTGCTCCGAGCCTCGTCGCGGTGCTGGCGCTGCTTCGCTAACATGCGAAAGGAGAAACGAGAAATGAAGGTGCGGCGCATCATAGAATTGGAACGCCGCATTTTTTATCATAGGATCTATGATCGAGTCTTCCCTCTTGAGTGATTTTGATTTCTCGGGAAATGCTGATTCTTCGATTTAATCAGGGTTTCCCTAATCCCTAATCCCTAATTCCTTGTTCCACGCAAAAAAGACAGGATGGTATCCTATCGAATGGTCTGATCCAATGAATCGGGCGCCAGGCTGGGAGGCATAGAGTTTTCGAGGGCGGCCTGGCCGAAGCCAGGACTTCTACTCACTTAGAGGCGAGCCTGATCTTGTCGTCAATGCGATCCACTTTATTCGGCTTCGGATGTTTATCCTGTCTTTTTCAATTCTGTTAGTGGTCTTGTACCCTTTTCTGGTTTCTCCCGGGCGAAGCCTTTGAAGGGAGAAGCATTTGAGAGCCGCATGATATCTGCTATTTCTTTTTCCCCTGCCTAGGATGAGGGAAATCGGTCGAGTAGATGATCTCCGGGAAGCTCTCTTCTGCTTCTATACATAGCATCGAGAACGCAGGGGGAAAGTGACCCTGTAGTGACCCTGTTTTTTGACAATACGCAAAAATAAAAAGATGCCTTCTCAGAAGGAGGGTTATGACGAAGTGTTGTGAGAAAATGCTTGCGGAATCGAGCTTTGCGATTTCCTCAGCGTTTCTTCAGTCACCAGTTGCTTACACTTTCCGAAAGGAGTACCTATGAAAGAAATCGCTGTATTAGGCAGTACGGGTTCCATCGGAACCCAGACAATGGACGTGATCCGGCTCCATTCGGATCTTTTTCATGCGTCCGTCATCGCGGCGCATAAAAGCATCGACAAATTACGTGAACAAGCCGCTGAATTTCATCCGCATGCCATCGTCATCACGGATGAGGAAGCGGGGAAGAAATTTCTGGAAACCTATGACGGTGATGCGGATGTGATGATCGGCGAGGCAGCTCTTTCTGAGGTCGTGAAGCGAGACGATGTCGACCTTGTACTTGTTGCGGTCGTCGGCATTACAGGACTTCTTCCGACGCTGGAAGCGATTCGCGCGGGGAAGGAGCTGGCTCTTGCAAACAAAGAGACGCTGGTCGCAGGCGGTGCGCTTGTTCTTGAGGAAGCGAAAAAGCATCATACGCTGATCCGTCCGGTGGACAGTGAACATTCTGCCATCTTCCAGAGTATGATCGGGCAGGATCAGAAAGGCATCCATAAAATCCTTCTCACAGCTTCTGGCGGTCCTTTCCGCGGCAGGACAAGAGAAGAGCTCGCACAGGTGACGGTCGCAGATGCCATGAAGCACCCGACATGGAACATGGGGATGAAAGTGACGCTTGATTCTGCGACCATGTTTAACAAAGGGCTTGAGGTCATAGAGGCTCACTGGCTCTTCGGCGTAGACTATCAGGATATTGAAGTCATTGTCCAGCCGCAGAGCCTGATCCACTCGATGGTCGAGTATGTCGATGGCACCATCATGGCACAGATCGGTTTGCCGGATATGCGTCTTCCGATCCAGTTCGCCTTGACATATCCGGACCGCCTGCCTTCGCCGTCGCATGCTTTCGTAGACTGGAATGAAATCGCGCAGATCCTGATCGCAAAGCCTGATATGAAAGTCTTCCGTTCGCTGAAGCTGGCTTACGAAGCAGGAGAAATGGGGGGAGACGGCGGCGTCGCTTTCAACGCATCCAATGAAGAGGCCATCCGTGCCTTTATCGCCGGGAAGATTTCTTTCCTTTCCATTTTCGATGTGGTGGAAGATACGCTCTCGCGCTGGAGTGCAGAGCCTGTCGTTTCCTATGACAGTGTACTCTCATCGGATCGCAAGGCTCGCGCGCTGGCAGATGCATTCATTTTGAGGAAATGCCTATGATTTCATCGATACTGGCTCCGATCTTTGTCTTTGCCGTCGTTGTCATCGTCCATGAGGGCGGGCACTTCCTCATGGCGAAGTTGACGGGTATGAAGGTCATCGAGTTTGCTGTCGGTTTCGGCCCTGTGATCGTTTCGAAGAAATGGGGAGAGACGCTCTATTCCCTTCGCCTCATTCCGCTGGGGGGATTCAATAAGATCGCCGGCATGGATGATCAGAATAAGGATGACCCACGCGCTTTCAACCAGCGCCCGACATGGGCAAAGCTGCTTGTCATCGTAGGGGGCGCGCTCTTCAATGTTCTTCTCGCCCTTTTGATCTTCATCTCCGCCTTCAAGATCGAAGGTTATAATACCTTCCCGAATTTACCGAAAGTCGGCACCGTACTTGCGGGGAGTTCGGCAGAGAAGCAGCATCTTTCGCCCGGAGATACCATTCTTTCCATCGAGGGGAAGGCTATGGTAAAATGGACGGATATCGGAGAAGCCCTGAAAGAGAAGGGCAATCGGGTGGTTTCCATGGAAATTGACCACGAGGGTACGACGAGACAGGTGACGATCATCCCCGAGGTGCAGCCCGATGGCCGTGCCATCATGGGGATCACGCCTTATGTGGAACATCATGAAACCACGATGACAGAAGCCATTGCCATGGGGTTGGGACGCGCCGCCGATCTGCTGCATATGATGACGGCGGGGCTTTATGATATGGTGACAGGCACGGGGCGTGCGGAGGTATCCGGCCCGATCGGAATCGCTCGCATGTCAGGGGAGGTAGCATCTTACGGGGTCATGCCGCTCTTCATGTTCATCGCCCTTCTCAGTCTGAATCTGGGACTTCTCAATATTCTTCCCGTCCCGCTTCTTGATGGCGGACATCTGATCCTTATTCTCTTAGAGGCTTTTCTCGGGCGGCAGCTGCCGGAGAAAGCGCTGATCTATATACAGTCGGTCGGGATTGCCGTACTGGGTGCAATTTTCTTCTATGCACTCTTCCATGATATCAGCGCGCTGATGTAGGAAAAGCGGGTTCAATGGGATATGCTCTTATCGTCAGTCTTCTCCATTGGACCTATACAGACGACTCGCATTCCGATCGGCGCTGATAAGACAGGACGGTTTTCGGAAGGCAAACCTGACTTTAAACCATACATTCAATTTAAACCACTACGAAAAGGAGATTCAAATGGGAAATACCAGACAGGTCGTTGTCGGCGGTGTCAGGATCGGTGGGGGCGCGCCCATTGCGATCCAGTCGATGAGCACGTTCAGCCCGCTCGATACGGACGCTGCTGCATCGCAGATCCAGGCCCTGCATCAGGCGGGAGCAGATATCATCCGGGTCGCCGTGCCGGATAAAAAAGCGGCAGAAGCTTTGGGCGCGCTCCGTGTGAAAGTGGATGTACCGCTGGTCGCAGACATTCATTTTGACTATCGTCTTGCGCTTACGGCGATGGAGCAGGGGATCGACGCTCTTCGCATCAATCCGGGAAATATCGGCAAGCGGGAAAACGTCGTGAAGGTGGTGGATATGGCGAAAGAAAAGCATATCCCCATTCGTATCGGTATCAATGCAGGCTCCCTGCCTGAAGACATCCTTGCAGCACATGGCGGACATCCGACCGCGGAAGGCATGGTGGAGGCCGCACTCTCTCATGTTCGCATCCTTGAAGCGGAAGGATTCTATGATATCGTGATTTCTGTGAAGTCCTCAGATGTCCCGATGATGGTGAAAGCGAACCGTCTTCTTTCAGAAAAAGTGGACTATCCGCTGCACCTCGGCGTGACAGAGGCCGGGACGCTCTACCGCGGGACGATCAAGTCAGCCATCGGGATCGGCAGCCTGCTCTTAGACGGCATTGGCGATACCCTTCGTGTATCTTTGACCGATGATCCGATGAAGGAAGTAAAAGCAGCGAAGGAAATCCTGAGCTCCGTGGGCATGCAACAGTATGGCCCAGTCCTCATTTCCTGTCCGACATGCGGTCGCACACAGGTGAATCTCATCGAGATGGCCAAAGAAGTGGAAGAGAAGATTTCTCACTTTAAGAAACCCATCAAAGTCGCTGTCATGGGCTGCGCCGTGAATGGCCCGGGCGAAGCCAGGGAGGCAGATTTCGGCATCGCCGGCGGAAAAGGCAGTGGCCTGGTCTTCCGCAAAGGAAAGATACTCCGATCCGTCCCGGAAGACCAGCTCATTGATGCCCTGATGGAAGAGATCAGAGCGTATGAAGAAGAGGAATAAAATCATACAAAAAGCAGCGTGTAGGCGCTGCTTTTTGTATGGTGAGATGAGTGACTATGCCCATAGGCATTCATTTTTGTTTTTCACAGGAGCGGTTCATACATTTATGATATAATGTACCGGCGTGTAACAGATTAAAATCTAGCAAGAGTGATGCTTGGAATCTGGGAAGAACGGGTGACAGGGAATCAGCAGCTGGGGATTAGAAAAAACGCCGAGAAATCGTATGGCGATTTCTCGGCGTTTTTATGTGGGAGAGAGGAGAAGGTAAAACTTATACCTTTATTCTCTTTCTATCCGGAAGGAGGTAGGGGCGGGAATGACGACATCCCTACTCCCTAAGGAAGCACTGATTAAATCGTTGTCAGATTTTACTCTAGTATTTTTATGCATAGCAAGAAATAACCTGACGCGAATAGCAAGTATTTAAGGAAGGTTATGACGAAGCTATGTATAAAAATTCTTGTAGAATCTGACTCTGCGATTTAACCAGCGTTTCCTTTAGCTCCCACTATTTCCCATAGGCCAGCTGGTACAGCTTTTCCAGTGCTTCCGGAGTCTTGACTCCTGGGTTCATGAGGAAAAGGTTTGGCTCTAAGAAGTAGACGTGATTTTCCTGTACGGCTTTGAGGTGTGCCCATGCAGGATTGTTTCTCATTGAGTCATCGAGAGATTTGTTGATCTCATCCTGCTTGCCCATGGTGACAATGAAGATGACATCTGGATCATCAGCGGAAAGCTGCTCTAAGGAGTAGGGGACAGTCTTGCTGTCGAGCTTCAGGTCCTTGTGGGCGGTGATGACGTTATTCATTTTCAGCATATCCACCATGGAAGCGCAGATGGACTTCGGAGTTTCTGCTGTGACAGATTTCCCGGTAGCGCGAAGGACTGCGACTTTCGCCGGAGTCTTTTCAGCGGCCGCTTTATCCATGACTGCTTTGACACCTTTTTCGTAGGTGTCGATCACTTCTTTGGCTTTGTCTGTTTTACCATAGAGTTCACCCATGAATTTCAAAAGCGGCACATTGTCATGGATGCCGTCGTACTGGATAAGGACGTAGGGGATCTGGCTCGATTTCAGAAGAGACTCGAGCTTGCTGTTTTGCGTCTTTTCTCCGATGACGAGGTCTGGCTTCATGCCGACCAGAGATTCCATATTGATATTCTGCACATGCCCAATAGTGGGGAGGGATTTTGCCTCTTCCGGGATCGGGCTCGTGGTCTCCGGGCGTGCAATGGAGGTGCCGCCGACTGCATAGGCCATATTGATGAGTGGCGCAGACAATGTGACAATGCGCGAAGGAGCGGCCTTCATGCTGATGGTCTGGTCTTTATAGGTGTAAGAGAGGGCGGAGGAGGAAGCAGGCTGCCCGCTGCCGCCACAGGCAGAAAGAGAGAGGCAGAGGGCAGCTGCTGCGATAGATGCAAGAATTTTTTTCATAAGAAGACTCCTTGGAGATAATGGGGAATAGCGAAAACATACTAAAACGCTCTTACGCCGAGATGACGTAAGAGCGTTTTTTTAATGAAGAGACATCATCTCTGCATTAGTATAGCACATTTCATTATTTCTGCAGAGCTTCGATAGCTTCGGTTGCACGATCTACATACAGGCCGCGAACGTTTGCGTTTTCGCCAAGACCATGGATATAGGTGTCAACGGTGAAGCCTTCAGCTTTCAGGATGCTCTTATGGGAGTCCGGTTCATCACCAGCCATATCATTGTTTGCATGATCGCCAGCAACCATCATGATCGGCATCAGTGTGACATGTTTGTAGCCCTGTGCTTTCAGCTTCGGGATGACATCTTCCAGATTCGGACGGCCTTCGACAGAGTAAACGAAGACATTGTTCATGCCGAGTTCATGCAGACGATCCTGGATGACGCTGTAGTAAGCGTTGCCCGGATGTGGAGTGCCGTGAGCCATGATCAGGGTAGCGTCCTGTTTACCCATCTTCGGGAACTGGGAGGACAGAGCTTTCAGGAAGTCAACGACCTGATCCGGTTCACCTTCGGTGCCCTGGAAGTACATCAGCGGGGTAGCGAGGGAGATCTTCTTGAAATGCGGAACCTGCATCTTGGTGACGATGGAGTCATAGGAATATTCCATGCCTGGGATGACGTCGAGGGAAACGACAGCGACACGGGTATAGCCTTCATCCTGCAGTTTCTTGAAAGCTTCTTCCGGGGTCATTTTCTGGATGCCTTCATTGGCTTTGACGCGGTCGATGATGATATGGGAAGTATAAGCTTCGAATACCGGTACATCCGGATGAGCTTTCTGGATGGCTGCTTCTACAGCATCGATGGTTTTTGCTCTGGTATCGGTGAAGGTGGTACCGAAGGTCATGACGAGAACAGCATCTTTGTTTGGTGCATCTTTCATAGCCGGGTTTTCTGCAGTCCATACACCGACGGTGGAAGCTTCGCGGAGAGCCGGGGTTACATCCTTGACTTCCGGATTCAGTTCATATGCATTGGCGGACATGCCGAAACCAAATACACACAGAGCTGCCATAGATGCAGACAGAACAGTTTTCAGACTTTTTTTCATGAAAAATCACTCCTTTAAAAATTCCCGATTGTCGGGATTCATACAGAGAAGAGGTGAGTCGAGTATTTCCCACGCACTCGATTTCCTTTCTTTCATCTGTATTTCGCATGACCCTAGTTTAGTACAACGTTAAGATAAAGTCAAATGAATTTTACGTTTTCATTGAAAATATTTTCTGAGAATTAGCGAAGAACGCAGAGGATTTTGGAAATTGCGGTTTAGAATTAAGAGGATCATGATGAGATCGCTGTCAGCTCTTTCTTGTTTTCTTATGTCCTCCACCTTGCTTAATCTTGCTTAATGTTGTTATAATAATAACATTAAGGTGATAGCAGCTGGCCTTGTGCCGGCTGGTTTTATGGGAATGCGGCTTTTTCTGCCAGAGATCGGAACCGTGTTTCCTGACTAAAGAGAGTGAATCCTATGAAAAAAATTGCTTTTTACGGAAAAGGTGGTATCGGAAAGTCCACGACGGCTTCCAATGTGTCAGCGGCGCTCTCCCTCATGGGGAAGAAGGTCTGCCAGATCGGGTGCGACCCGAAGAATGACTCGACGCGTCTTCTATTAGGACATATTTGTAAAGAGACCGTGCTGGATCAGGTGCGGAGAAAAGATCCTGATGAGATCTGCAAGGAGGATATCGTACATACAGGATTTCATGATATCATCTGTGTCGAAGCAGGCGGGCCTGAGCCTGGGGTGGGCTGTGCGGGACGCGGCATCATCGTCGCACTGCAGCTTCTTGACAAAATGAAAGCCATCCCTGATATGGATGTGACGCTGTACGATGTCCTCGGAGATGTCGTCTGCGGAGGTTTTTCCATGCCGATCCGTGAAGGATACGCGAAGGAGATCTATATCGTTTCCTCCGGCGAGCTGATGTCTCTCTATGCGGCGAATAACATCGCCAAGGGCATCCGGCGCTTTGCGGCAAGGGGAGAGGTCCGCCTTGCAGGTATCATTGGAAACAGCCGCAATGTGCCCGGCGAAAAGGAACTTCTGACCGAATTCTGCAAGAAGCTGAATACCCGCCTCGTCGCTTTCATTCCGCGGGATAAGATCGTGAATCTGGCGGAGAATCATAAGCAGACGGTGCTATCGTATGCTCCGGAATCTTCGCAGGCGGATGTATATAGAGCTCTTGCGAAGACCATCTGGGAGAATACTGAGCTTTCCATCCCGACTCCGATGACATTTGATGAGCTGGAGAAACTGGCAGGTACCTATGGCACTCAAGACTAAATGGCTTTTGTCGAAATCAAAATCGTGCAGTTGCACGCTGGTCGGCGTCTACCGCTCGCTCGCCTTCTGCCCCGGCGTGGTTGTCATTTTTCATGGTCCGATCGGCTGTGCGCATGTGGCTTCCACCATGGATCTGGGGGCCAGCTTCCGTGTCATGGCGGATGGGGGAAAGGAAAACCGCGAGACGATCCCGCTCGTGTCTTCTCATTTGAGGGAAAAAGATGGCATTTTCGGTGGGATCGACCGCCTCTCTGATTGTATTTCCTATGTGATGGATACCTATCACCCGAAGTGCGTATGGATCGTTTCCTCCTGTGTCGCAGGAGTCATCGGAGATGACATTGAGCAGGAAGCCGAAGCGGCAGAAGCCTCTTATGGCATTCCTGTCATTCCCATGCCGTTTGCAGGATTTCTGGGCGGGGAGTACTCCGATGCCTACTATCAGACAACAGAGATGATGATTCGCCGTTTCTTCCGAAAGCAGAAGCACATAAAAGGGCGCGTGCTGCTTCTTGGAGATCAGATGGGTCCGGAAGGGCAGTATGTACGTGAAGTGAAGCGGCTGCTCTCCCGCTTCGGTCTCACGGTGAAGTGGCAGTTTCCCGGGTATGTGCCTTTCGAGGAGTGGAAGGATATTCCCTCGGCTGACTTTTCCATCCTTTTGGGAACGGTGGGGCAGCCGGGCGGCATGATGAAGATCGCACGCCTCTTAGCGGATATATATGATGTACCGACACTCGGAGACGTATACCCGGTCGGCTGGGAGCGAACGAAGGACTGGATCCGCGCGCTGGCTGATTTCCTTCATGAAAAGGAACGGGGAGAGGAAATCATCAGAGAAGAAGAGACACGCATCGATCATGCGGCCTCGTCTTTCCTGCCTGTCACAGAGGGAAAGAACGCAGTCATCGGGATCGGCCGCGGCTCGCGCTGGTATCATCCGCAGGAGACGCTCTCTCGTATCGAGCGCCTCCGCCTTGTCTGCTCGGGGATCGTATTCTTCGATAATCTGACGGAGGATGACAAAAAGACACTGCGCGCGGAAATCGCTGACGCGGGCGACATCCCGATCTATGACAGCCGGGAGGGACAGGCGGTGATGGATGCCTGTGACATCCTCCTCACCACGAATGAAATCTATAATACGAAGGCACGGCAGCTCTTCATCCCGATGGTGCCCCTGACCGGTACGGAGGGGGAGATCGCAGAGCTTCGCGCGATGTATCGGTTGCTTTGTCGCTATGGGAAGAAAGGGGGCGTCGCCTATGTCACGGTCTGAGTGGGAAGCGGCCTGCCACCACGGCAGTACCTGTGCGCTGACGGGATCAGCGGCATTCTTTGACTCCATCCCAGGGAGCTTCACGGTGGTGAATGGCCCGCTCTGGTGCTATTTTTATGCGATGAAATATGTGGATAATGAGAATCCGATGGCGTCCATGCGCTTTTCCTGTACACAGGTGGGCCCGAATTCTCTTGTTTACGGGACGGAGGATGATCTGTGTAAGGGGCTTTCCAGTATAGAGACCTATGCGAAGCCCGAGCGTGTCTTTGTAGAGAACAACTGCAGCGTCAGTCTTGTCGGTGACGATGTGCAGGGCATCGCCGACCAGATGGATCTCCCATGGCCGGTCTATGCGATGGACAGCGGCGGCATGAAAGGAAGCTTTGAGGCGGGGTATTCCGCAGCCTCTCTTCGCATCGAAAAGGAAATGAAAACGAAGGAGAAGATCCCTGCCTCCGTCAATGTGCTTGGCCTCTCTACCGTTCATATGAAGGGACGGGAGGATGCGGAAGAAATCCGGCGGCTGCTCTCTCTCTCTGGCATTCGTGTGATTTCCATGCCGGGCGGCGGAAGCAACTGGGAAGACATCATGGATGCTCCTTCGGCATCTCTCAACATCGTCGTGAGAGATGAACTGGGGCTCTCTCTCGCCAAACAGATGGAGCGGGATTTCGGTACACCGTATATGTCCTGCGGCCTTCCTTACGGGACGGACGGTACGATGGCCTGGCTCTCGGAAATCATCGAAAAGCTGAGGGCGGGCGAATTAACACGCGCCTCGCAGGAAGCGTCAAAGCTGAAAGAGTTTTTACTCCGAAAAGGCAATAATCTGGAGTCGCTCTGGGGACCGCTCTGGTTCGATGCCGTCCTCATTTCAGCGCCGCCTTCGGAAGCTCTTGGCATCGCTGAAACGATCCGCAGCGAATGGATCGATACCGCGCGTCTCGTGATCCATGCCCAGTGTGAGACAAAGAAATCAACGCCGGCCGCAGATGCGATCCGTGTCGTCATGAAAAATGAAAAGGAGATCGCCAAGGATTACGAAGACTGGCAGGGAGGACTTGTCCTCTCGTCTTCCCACGAGACGCACCTCTTCCGGCGTATGGGAAGATCATTCACCGGCTTCCATATCGCACTTCCGTCACATGACGAGGTTCATTTTTCCGATCTCCCGCAGTGTGGTCTTCGCGGGGCAGGGTATCTCTACGAGCAGCTGTGGAATGCAAAGCTGAGAAAGTGATGGGTTCAGGGTTAGCCCGTGGGGCGTGCCGCTTTTTGATTGCAAATGAAAGCTTTGCGCAAATGAGGAATTAGGAATGAAGGTGGCGGCTTCGCCGCGAGTATATATGGGGCGATGCCCGAAGGCAGTATTCAAGTCACAAGTTACAAGAAAAAGCCATGCCATCAAAAAGACGGCATGGCTTTTCGCATGCTATATTTTGTTGATCACCTCTTTTTTCAGCGCAAGTCGCTTGCTGTAGAGATGGCTCGCGAGAGGGAAGGCGAGAAGCCCTACAGCAAGAAGGAGCGCAGAGTTTCTTTCCAGCTGGTAATAGCTGCCATAAATATATAGATTCCTCGCGGCTTCTGCTACATAAGTGTAAGGGGAAAGGTGAGCAAGAAACTGCACCCAGTCTGGCATCGGGGGGAGTGGCCAGGTGAAGCCGGAGAGAATGAAAGCGGGAACGGTATAGCTGACAGAAAGACGAGAGAAGAGCAGCTCGTCTTTTACGACACAGGCAAGGAGTGCGCCCAGCTGTACAAGGCAGAAGATGAAACTGCCTGCCAAAAGCAGGTGCTTTCTCCAAGTGCCATTCACCGGCAGGTAGAAAAAATGTTTCCCTATTTCCAAGAAGAGGATATAGGACATCATGCCAAAGAACCAGTACACGAAGCTTTTTACGAGCCAGTGTTTCCACGGGGAGAGCGCCCACTCTGCCTCTGTCACGTGGTTCTTCGGCCAAAGAATGGAGGCGGATACGGCGAGAAGGATGCCCTGCTGCATCGCGATCAGAGCCAGCCCGAAGACAAAGAATCGCATGTAATCCAGCTCCGGATTTCCAAGGACGCGGTAGGAAAAGCGAACGGGAGAGAGGCGTCTCTCGGCAAGGTATGGCACCTGACTGACATCGCGGGCGATCAGTTTTTCACCGATTTCCTGATTAAAGGCCTGTATGATATCAAAGGCAGCGATATTGGTATTACTGCTGATGATGATATTGCTGCCATCAGCGATCACGAGCACCTGACTTTGACGCTCGTGCTGTATATTCTTCGCAAATCCTTTCGGGATCACGAGGGCAGCGCTGTGCCGTCCTTCTGTCTGGAAGAAATCTTCGACGTCTGTCAGTTCGCTTCCCCAGTACTTGCCATCAAAGGCATCGCTGGTCGCAAATTTTTCGGATAGATTTCTGCTGTAGGAGCTTTGGTCCTGATCAACAATGAGGAGAGGGATATGATTCACGATACCCCAGGTATAGAGCCACGAGAAGAGCAAAAGATAGGCGGAAGCCGCGCAGATGAGAAGAATGCCTCGCCTTATATCTCGAAAGAAGATCAGGTGGATCTCATTCCATAGAATAGACAGGATGCCTTTCATAGCTGCACCTCCTGCCGGGATTTTTTCAAAAGCAGCAAGTAGCTGATGCCGTAGAGGAGAAGGCCGACCGACGCGAAGAGTGCTGCACTATGCATAAGCAATTCGGAGCGGCCGGCGAGGGAGAGATCGCGCATCGGCATGGCCAGGTACGTGATGGGGAATATCATGCGGATAAGGGTGGGGAGCTGATCCAGCCACTCATTCGGCCAGCTGAGGCCGCTGTAAAGCATCCCCGGCATGATGAAAAGAAGCATTTCCTGCAGCGCAAGTACAGGGCTTGGAAATGCAAGAGCCAGCACCATGCCAAGTCCTGTGAAGAAAAAGACAAAGGTCATTTCCAAAAGGAGAAATTCGTACCACGCGCCGCGAAGCGGGACGGCAAAAAGGATGTGGGAGAGCCACAAGCTCACCGTGAAAGCCAAAGGAGACAGGATTTCCATTGCTACCATCTTTCCTGTGATGAGAGCGCTCTTGTACTTCCAGTGACGCTTTCGATCCTTTTCAAAGAAATCCACAGCATAGAGGAAGATGGAAATCTGCACGCCATTGCAGACCAGCCCAAGCAGCATGAAATTGCAGTAGCCGTTGGTGGGGTTATTCAGGATGCGGACGCTCATGGCCGCCGGATAGGCAGTCTTCAGCGCGTGATCCGGATAATAAGTCATCCGTTCCAGAATGCGCTGGCTGCCGGAAACCAGAAGGTTCATATTGATTTCTTCGGATGCGACAAGGGAGGCACTCCCATAGACCATATTGGAGGCATCGATGTAGATGCCGACATCGGCAGGAACGGCGGTTTTGATGTGCCTATCCAGCTGCGGCTCGATCTCAATGCCGACTTTGGCTTCCCCATTTTCTATAGCAGCGAGCATTTCTTCATGGGTGGCAACCTGTTTTGTGACAGTGAATCGGTCAGATGTATGGTAATTCGAGATCAGTAGCCGGGAAATCTTGGCTTGCTGGTGGTCACAGACCACGACCGGGATATGATTCAGCACATTGGCGCTGTAAGCGGCCCCTAGCAGAAGTGTATATATGAGAGGAAGGCAGAGCAAAAGCAGGAAGGCGCTTGTATTCCAACGGCCTTCCCTTCTAAATTCAGAGAGAAAAGCGGCTTTCCATTCTGCATACCAGCTTGTTATCATGGAGTCACTCCTTTTATGTATGCTGACGGAGGCGGTGCGCTCTCCGACCCAGGAGAACCCGATAAAGAGGAGAAGCAGGATCGAGGAGGTGATGGGGATCTTTGTGATTTTGAGTGCCTGCCACACTTTGGCTCGGTATAAAAGGACAAGAAGCACAGCGAGGAGGATGCCTACCATAGGATGGACCATCTTGCCATAGAGCCCCATTTCGCTATAGGAAATAAAGCCTCCACTCGCGGTGGGGAAGAAGGTGCGGCCCCAGCTGATTTCTCTCATGATGAGAAGGAAGTAGTAAAGAATGCCCGCTTTCCAAAGAGTGTAAGGCCGTCCTCCCCAATCCTGAAAACGATGGTCAAGGGCGGCAGAGCACAGGATGAGCCCGCCAAAGAGCCAAAACATTTGCAGATTCTCGATGATGCCATTCTCGCAGCCGAAAGACTCCGGTAACCTGGAGGCCAATGGAAACATGAGGAAAAAATAAATCCATCCCGGAATAAACAGAGGATCTTTTCTAAACATGAATGCTCCTTTCCTGTGGATGCCTTATTTGGCAGATCAATCGTAATACCATTGACTAGTCGCTATTTCCTTCGACGGAAACCACCTTGAAACGCATGCCGGGGCGAATGCGGGGGTCATTTGTCTGGACTTTGACATTGAATGTGATGATATCATCATCATTTCCTCGATCGCTGGTGGCGCGATAGGTGGCAAAATTCGGCTTCTTTGAGATGTCTACGATGACGCCATCGATTTTTAGCTGTGGATTGCGTCCCTCCATATGCACACGCGCATGAAGCGGGTACTTGTCCAGTTCGGTTTCCTTGACTTTGAAATCCACCCAGTTGTCCACGGGATCCTGCACTGCGACGATGGGCATACCACTGGAAATCATGGCACCGATATCGGAGTACTTCGTGGTCACGATCCCGTCGAAGGGAGCCACAAGGGTGGTTTCGCCCTGATTGATGCTTGACTGTTTCCATGCTTCTTCGCTGGCTGCCAGGCTTGCTTTGGATTGTTCATAGACAGCGGACATGACGTCACGTTTGTTGCTGTACGATTCATACACCGCTTTGGATACAGCACCATTCTGGTAGAGCATTTCATAGCGCTGGATGTCACGGAGAGCTTGGTCGTAATTGGCCTCGGCCTGCAGGCAGGCTGCTTTAGCGGCTTCCACTTTCGCCTGGGCGGCGGACTCCAGCGCGTTTTGTTCACGCTGGTCGATTTCCGCCAGCTTTTCACCCTTTTTCACTTCACTGCCTTCCTTGACGTACAGCTTGATAAGACGTCCGGGTACCTTGGTATTGATGTCCACTTCTGTCGCGTCGGCCTGTCCCCAGAGAGCGTTGCTGTCCCGGAGCTCACTCTGACCGCAGCCTGCTGTGACCATGAAAGAAAGTGCAATCGCACTGCTTAGAAAAAAACGCTTCCAATGCTTCATAAAAGGCCTCCTTGAAACCTTTGGTACTGCATAATTATTTTAAGTACCGTTAAGGAAAAATAAAAATGCAACAGTCTGCTGCATTTTTACTATATGTATGGCGTCACTTCGAAGAAACCGCTGCTTTACCCATTGAATCAGCGTTTCCTTAACATACCTTTGAACAGGATATCCAGCAAATTGTGCATGGCTTTTTCGTAGGTCAAGCCATTTCCTGCCAGAAAACTATAGGAGGTAAAGCTCTCAAAGGCATCTTTCAAAATATGCCCGATCAGACTGACCTGAAAAGGACGAAGCGTACCTTCTTCGATGCCTTGCGTGAGAAGGACTTCCACATGTCGCTGCCGTTCCAGCCGTGAGTTTTCGATTTTCTGCCATTGCTGGGGATACATGCGTTTCAAGTCTTCATAGACATTCGTATTGAACATTTCCGCATCGTAGGGGTGGATGGTCAAGAGGGCCTCTACTTTCTCCGGGATGGGGATATCCCTGGCAAAGATGGCATGCTCTTCCTCTGTCATATCCGATAAAATGATATCGACCATTTCATCGATCAGGTTTTCTTTGGAAGAAAAATTTTCGTAAAGCGAGCGTTTGCTCACTTTCAGCCTGGTCGCGAGATCCTGCATCGTGAAGCGCAGGCCGCGCATTCTGATTTCTTCCATGGCTGCATGGATGATGATGTCTTTCATGATACGTTTGGTACTCCTATATTTTCTCTAGTACCATCATTATAGCATGAGGAACCCGATTGTCAATGGGAAGCAGCGATGAAAATGTTACCTTAAGATTTTTCTGGAAACACTGATTCAATCGATGTCAGATTTTACTCTTGAATTTGACTCTGCGATTTAATCAGCGTTTCCTTCTATACGAAGATGTCCAACCATGCTATAATGGGATGGAATTTTATTGCATTTTGCATGGTAAAGGAGCATTTCAATCATGAGCAAAGTTTACGTCATCGGACATAAATCCCCAGATACCGACAGCATTGCGGCTGCGATTTCTTATTCCTACCTGAAGCAGCAGCAGGGCGTGGAAGCCGTCGCTGCCAGAGCGGGCGAGCCGAACAAAGAAACCTGCTACGCACTGGACTATTTCAAGGTAGAAGCACCGGAATACCTCGAAAAAGTCGAAGCCGGCACGAAGCTCATCCTCGTCGATCACAATGAATCCAAGCAGTGCGTCGATGGGGCGAAAGATGCCGATGTACTGGAACTCATCGATCATCACCGCATCGGTGACTTCGAAACCACGAATCCGATCTTCATCCTCGTCCGTCCGGTAGGCTGCGTGAATACCGTCATCTGGGGACTCTACAAGGCCGCTGGCGTAAAACCTTCTCAGGCTGTCGCCGGCATGATGCTTTCTGCGATCATCTCCGATACCGTTCTCTTCCGTTCCCCGACAACGACCGAAGAAGATAAGGCCGCAGTTAGAGAACTTGCAGAAATCGCCGGTGTCGACTATGAAAAGTACGGCATGGATATGCTGAAAGCAGGCGCAGACATTTCTGACTACTCGGCGGAAAAACTCGCCGGCAACGATACCAAGGAATTCGAATCTGCTGGTAAGACCTTCAGCTGCGGACAGATCTCCGTCATGGATCTCGCTCCGATCAATGCGAAGAAGGCGGACATCATGGCCGCTCTGGAAGCCACCAAGGCTGCCAAAGGCTATGCTGCTTCCTACCTCATGGTGACGGATATCCTCGCAGAAGATACCTATCTGTGGTTCACCTCCGGCGCAGAAGAGGCCGCAGAAAAGGCATTTGGCAAAAAAGCAGAAGACGGCGCTGTATATCTGCCGAAAGTCATGTCCCGCAAGAAACAGGTCGCTCCATTCCTTCTGAAAGCTTACGCTGAATAAGAGAAATGACGCTCTGAAAGCCCATAGTGACGGAAGTCATGTGGGCTTTTTTTATAGGAAACAGGTTCAACGGGTTGTGGTGCGGCGCATAAATCATTTGAAGCGCCGCGAAGTATCATATGATAGAGTATGGGGCGCTATATGAATTGTGCGCCCCTTCCATAACCTGTTGAACCCTTGAACCTTTGAACCCATTCCTGACAGTTATAAAAGGAAAACGAATGAACAACTACTTAGACACTTTGAATCCCCGGCAGCGGGAGGCTGTCGAGACGGTGAAAGGGCCTGTACTCATCATGGCAGGCGCCGGATCCGGCAAGACGAAAGCTCTGACCTGCCGCATCGCATACATGCTTGAGCAGGGGATCTACCCGAATGAAATCCTCGCGATCACCTTCACGAACAAGGCTGCGCAGGAAATGAGAGAACGTGTACACAATCTGGTGGGACCTGCTGCGGACCGCATCTGGATGTATACCTTTCACTCCTTTGGTGCGCGCTTCCTTCGCCGTGAGATCGCTTCCTATCCGCCTTATACGGACAGGTTCACCATTTATGACTCGGATGACTCGAAGACGCTGGTGAAAAACTGCCTGAAGGAGCTGAATCTGGATGATAAGCAGTATCAGCCGAATGCGATGCAGAACCGGATCTCCTCTGCGAAGAACCAGCTGATCGATCCGAAGAAGTACAGAGAGCTGGCTGGAAGCAATTTCTTCAACCAGAAAGCAGCGGATGTATATGAGCTCTATGACAAGCACATGAAGGAGAACAATGCGCTCGACTTCGATGATCTCTTATATATCACGACGAAGCTGCTCTCCATCGAGACCATCCGCAAGCGCTGGCAGGACAGATTCCACTATATTCTGATTGACGAATATCAGGATACGAACCATGCGCAGTACCTGATGGCGAAGTACATCGCAGGGAATACGCAGAATATCTGTGCGGTCGGTGATGCGGACCAGAGCATTTATTCCTGGCGCGGCGCGGACCTACGGAATATCATGGATTTCCAGAAGGACTATCCGAAGGCAAAGCTCATCAAGCTCGAGCAGAACTACCGCTCGACGCAGACGATCCTGGACGCGGCAAATGCGGTGATACAGAACAATCCGGATCGCCCGTCGAAGCGTCTGTGGACAGAGAATAATGCCGGTACGCATCTCAAGCATTACACCGCGATCGATGAACATGCGGAAGCAAATTTCATCATCGAAACGATGCAGAAAGAGCATTTGGAAAAGCATCGCCCCTATGGCGATATGGCAGTCCTCTACCGTATGAATGCGCAGTCGCGTGTCATCGAAGAAGCGCTCGTCAGACGCGGCATCGGCTATACGATGGTCGGCGGGACACGCTTCTATGACCGCGCGGAAATCCGCGACATGCTGGCTTATCTGAAGGTCATCAATAATTTCAAGGATAATATCAGCCTGGCCCGCATCATCAATACACCAAAGCGCGGTATCGGAGGGACGACGGTCGAGAAGCTCCTGAACTATGCGAATGCCGGCGGCATGTCGATGTTCGAGGGCATCATGGGCATCGAGGGCAGTGGGCTTTCTTCTGCTACGCAGCGCAAGCTTACGAATTTCTCTGCGATGATCTTTGATTTTCTGAATGCGTCCACGGAAATGAATGTTTTCGAGCTGATTCAGAAGGTCATGACAGATACGAAGTATCTCGCGCAGCTGCAGGAGAGCAAGGATCCGCAGGCGCAGAGCCGTGAGGAAAATCTGGGCGAGCTGCTTTCTGTCGCGAAAGACTTCATCACCGAGCAGCCGGAAGGCGGACTTGCAGAATTCCTTGAAAAAGTCGCTCTCGTAAACGATGTCGACTCCTATGAAGGGGAAGACGACCGCGTCACGCTGATGACCATCCATAGTGCGAAGGGGCTGGAATTCCCGCTCGTCTTCCTGCCGGGCATGGATGAAGGTATTTTCCCGGGTGTCCGTTCCTTCATGGAGCCTGCGGCTCTTGAAGAAGAGCGCCGCCTCTGCTACGTGGCGATCACGCGTGCGAAGGAAGAGCTCTATATATCCAATGCACACATGCGTACCATGTACGGCAAGATCAATTCGTACATGCCGAGCCGTTTCATCGAGGAAATCCCGCCGGATCTCGTGGATCAGGTCATCACGGAGGAAGAACGTGAACGCGTGCATTTCCAGGAAAGAAGCCGCAATGAAAGAGCGAGCCGCTTCGCCCTCTCGGAAGCCGCCTCTCCCGTCAAGAAGCCGAAGGCTGTGAGCGCGCGCTATGACTGGCAGGTCGGTGATACCGCTGTCCATACCATGTGGGGCAAAGGCAAGGTCGTCTCTGTCACGGGCAGCGGGAAGAACATGATCCTGAAAATCGAATTCCCGGGGAATAAGATGCGCTCGCTGATGGTCGCTTTCGCACCGATTACGAAGGGGAATGAGTGACAAGTTGCTAGGGATGAGTGACTAGGGATTAGGGATTAGGAGTGACTAGTGACTTGTGACTAGTGACTGAAAAGTCAGCTCATGGCATCGCCCCTATTTATACTCCGCGGCGCTTTCATATTTTTATGCGCCGCACTACCATTCCTAATTCCTAATTCCTAATTCCTAATTCGAGTAAAGCTTTCATTCATAATCAGTGAGCGGAGCCGCTCAAGGGCTAACCCTGAACCCGATAACCTTTTTTATTATCTACACGAGGACTACTTATGGTACCGGAAGACATCAAAGAACAAGCAGAGAAACTAAAAAAAGAGCTCCGCCATCATAGCTACCTGTACTATGTGCTGGACCGGCCGGAGATCTCGGATTTTGAATTCGACCATATGTACCGGAAGCTGGTGGATCTGGAAAAAGCATATCCTGAGCTGGTGACACCGGACTCCCCGACGCAGCGTGTCGGCGGGAAAGCGTCCGATGATTTCCGGAAGGTGCGCTTCAGAAAGCCCATGCTCTCGCTGGCGAATGCATTCAATGCGGACGAGCTTCGGGACTTTGACCGCCGCGTGAAGGCAGGGCTTGGCGCAGGCCATGTGGAGTACATCACGGAGCTGAAGATCGACGGACTTTCCATGAATCTCATCTATGAGAACGGCAGTCTCATCCAGGGTCTGACACGAGGGGATGGCCGCGTGGGGGAAGATGTGACGGCGAATGTAAAGACCATTCACACCATTCCTCTCTATATCGAGAATGCGCCGCCCTATCTGGAGGTACGCGGCGAGGTGTACATGCCGCGGAGATCCTTCATCGCACTGAATGAAGCGCGCGATGAGGCGGGCATCATGCCCTTTGCGAATTGCCGCAATGCGGCGGCAGGCTCTCTGCGTCAGCTCGATCCCCATGTGACGGCGTCAAGGAATCTGGCCTTTTTTGCCTATGCGCTCGGGGACATCGAAGGCATGGAGATCAAAAGCCAGGAGGAACTGCTGAAGAAGCTTTCCGATTTCCACTTTCAGGTGAATCCGAACTATCGGAAATGGAGCTCTATCGAAGGAGTCATCGAAGGGGTGAATGAGTGGGAAGTAAAGCGACATGACCTGGGCTATGATACCGACGGCATGGTCATCAAGGTGAATGATTTCAGCGAGCAGCGTGCGCTGGGAGCGACCGTCAAAGATCCGAAGTGGGCGATGGCTTATAAATATCCGCCGGAAGAAGCCGAGACGCGCATCGAGAAGATCGTCGTCACGATGGGGCGGACAGGCGTGCTGACACCATCTGCTGACCTTACGCCGGTGCATCTTGCGGGGACGACCGTAAAGCGTGCGACGTTGCACAATCTGGACTTCATCCGGGAGAAAGACATCCGTGAGGGAGACTATGTCCTCATTTACAAGGCCGGAGAGATCATTCCGGAAGTTGCCAAGGTCTTGAAGGAGAAGCGAAACGGCACGGAGGTGCCCTTCGACATGCCTGCGGCATGTCCTGTCTGCGGCGGCCCGGTCAGCCGCGTCGAGGGCGAAGCGGCTTTCCGCTGCACAAATCCCGAATGCGGCGGTGTCGTCCGTGAGAAGCTCATTCACTTTGCTTCGCGTGATGCGATGAATATCGACGGCATGGGACCATCCGTTGTGGACAGTCTGATCGCCTACCATCTCGTGAATGATCCCTCTGATTTCTATACCCTGAAGCAGGAAGATATCGAGCAGATCGAGCGCATGGGCGAAAAGAGCGCGCAGAATCTCATCGCCGCCATTGCGGACAGCAAGGGGCGGGGGCTTGCGAAGCTGCTCTTCGGGCTGGGGGTCCGTTTCCTCGGTGAAAAAGGGGCGGAGCTCATCGCGAAGCGTTACCATACCATGAGCGCGCTCATGGAAGCCGACGCGAGCGATATACAGGAGACGGAAGGCATCGGAAAAGTCATCGCAGGCAGCCTCTTCGACTATCTGCATGACATGAAGCACCTCATGATCATCGATAAGCTCCGCAATGCCGGCGTTTCGATGGAGGAAATCGAAGAAGAACATGCGGGCGGTGCTTTCGAAGGCGAGATGGTCGTACTGACCGGCAAGCTTACCCGCATGGGCCGCCGTGAAGCTTCGGATCTCATCAAGCAGCAGGGCGGTGATACCCAGAGCTCTGTCACGAATAAAACCACGCTTGTCGTTGCCGGAGAGGATGCCGGCAGTAAGCTGGAAAAAGCCAGAGCCAAAGGCATCCCTGTCATCGATGAAGACGAATTTCTAAAACGAGCCGGACGGTAAAATAAAAAATGAGGCAGCACCCTTCCGCGCCCCTCCTGTGGAGGCGGCAGGGAGGGGCGCTGCGCCGTTCATCTGTCATGTCTTTATATGTATTTATCTATAAAAAGGAGAATCATTATGAGCAACACGAACAAAAAAGTCAAAGTCCACTACGAAGGTACCTTTAACGACGGCACCAAGTTTGATTCCTCGTATGACAGAGGAGATCCGATCGAATTCCTCTGCGGCGCTGGCCAGATGATCAAAGGCTTCGATGAAGCGGTCAAGGATATGGCAGTCGGAGAGATCAAGAATATCCACCTGATGCCGGAGGAAGCCTACGGCATGCCGGATCCGGACAACATCCTGACCATCGAGCAGAAGCAGATGCCGGGATCCGAAGAGCTGGAAGTCGGAGAAAAAGTGTACCTTTCCGGCCCGATGGGACAGCGTTTCCCTGTCAAGGTCACTGCCAAGACCGATACGACCATCACTTTTGATGCGAATCATGAAATGGCAGGCAAGGAGCTGAATTTCAAGATCGAGCTCGTTTCTGTCGGCTGATTTTTCTATGCAAAAAAGGCAGTGGGTGTGAATACTTTTTCACACCCACTGCCTTTTTGATTGTCTGGCGAATCACTCTTTGACGGCAGGGAGCTTCAGCTTGCTTCCCGGCGTCAGTATGCATGCATCGTCCAGATGATTCAGCTGCTGCACCTCGTAGATGTATTTTCGTACATCCATCCGATCATCGACTTTCTTTGCTGCTATATCCCAGAGTGTATCATTGTCTTGTACAGTCACGATCTCATACGTCTCTTCGCCGGCCATGCTGTCTGCATTGACATTCCAGCCACATAAAAGAATGGCTGCGATCAGAATCATTACGGCTTTTCTCATGGACATCAATCCTCCATTCCATCGGTCTTTTCGTCGCTCTCATCTCTGAAATTATATTACTTCACGGAAAAGGGGCGAACAAGAGAACACCAGATTAGAAATTCGGGGAGCATATATTTGGGGGTTCATGCCGGAGCTGTCCAAAGAAACGGATGGGGCGCGGGGATGTGATATCGCTTCCTAAGGAAAGTTTGAAAGAAGGGGTGAGTAGCTAGGGATTAGGGATTAGGAGTGACTAGTGACTGGTGACTGGTGACTAAATACCTCTTTCGGGCATCGCCGCTATGTATACTCCGCGGCGCTTCCATATTTTTATGCGCCGCACCACCACTCCTCACTCCTCACTAGAGAGCGCGAAGCTTTCGTACGCAATCATGGGACGGCACGCCCCATGGGCTAACTCTGATTCCCACTCGGCGCGGTATGCCCGATGAAAATTCCCACTGGTGGGCGGCCTTTGCGGGAAAGCAGCCATGATTTTCCCACTTGGTCATCAATCCAAATTGACTATGTTCCTGCAAAATGCTAGTATTAGTACAAATCTTATTTCACTCTCTTTGTTGCGTCTTTGGAAGCAGTAAAGAGGATTTCAAGGAAGACACAGGGATGGAGCTCTTCATCACGCTGTGCCTTCCAAGGGGAATGCGATCGGATCAATGCCGATCGCGATCGGCATTCCCTGGATAAGACAGGCAGGGTATGATACTTACTTACGGGGAATCAAAAGTCGGTCTGGTGCGGAAGATCAATGAGGATGCGATCTCGCTCTCTGTACCAGATGTATATCTTCTGGCCGATGGCATGGGCGGTTATGATGGCGGGCAGCTTGCCAGCCGTCTTGCTGTCTCTGCTGCAGAGGATTTTTTCCGGAGAAAATGCGAAGAACCGGTATCGGAAGCGCTCATGAAAGAAGCCGTACTGGCGGCGAATGATGCGATCCTCTCTGAAAAGATGAAGACGCCAGCCCTCTCTTCGATGGGGACGACGATGGTCGTGTGCGCCTTTTCGGAGGGACAGGTCTTCTGGGCGCATGTGGGAGACAGCCGTCTTTATGTCTGGCAGGATGGCAGTCTCTCCCAAGTGACGGTGGATCACTCCTTCGTGATGCAGCTGGTAGCAGAAGGTAAGATCTCTAAAGAGGAAATGCGTCTGCATCCAAGAAAGAATGAGATCACACGTGCGGTCGGTATCGAGCGGCCGCTTTCCGTGGATACGGGATGCTTGCCGGTGAGCAAAGGAACGCTGATCCTCCTCTGCAGCGACGGTCTTTCCGGCATGGTCGAGGATGATACCCTCTCTCGTGTGATCGGAGAGAGCCCCCGTAAAGAACAGACGGACATAGACGCGCTGGGCCATAGGCTGATGGAGCTTGTCTATGCCGCCGGTGCAAGGGATAATGTGTCGGTCATTCTGGCACTTTTTGAATGAGAACTGAGGAACGGATGCAAAGCGGCCATGTTTTTTTCTGGGCTGCTCCCTTCAGGGAAATACTGATCCCACAGTGGAATCGGCGATTTCTCAGATTTCCGTGACCAATAACAATAAGCAAGAGACGGAGCAAACAATGATAGGAAAGATTCTTGACGAACGATATGAGCTGATCAAAAAGATCGGCTCCGGCGGTATGGCTGATGTCTATATGGCCAAGGACATCCTTTTGGATCGTGTCGTAGCGGTGAAGATCCTGCACGGCAATTTTGCAGAAGACGAAGACTTCGTCCTGCGTTTCCGCCATGAAGCACAGTCCGCAGGCAAGCTCACGCATCCGAATATCGTCGGCATCTATGATGTCGGCTGTGATGGCGATATCCACTATATCGTCATGGAGTACGTGGAAGGGCAGACCCTGAAGCAGTACATTCAGTCACATCCGAGCATACCGATCGATACGGCAGTTCGTATCGCGATCGACATCGGAAATGCGCTCGAAGAAGCGCATGATAATGGCATCATCCACTGTGATATCAAGCCGCACAATATCCTTCTCACGGGAGATGGCAAGGTGAAGGTCACTGACTTCGGCATCGCACGCGCCATCAATTCTTCGACCGTCATCGACAAGCAGTCCATCTTAGGCTCGGTACACTACCTCTCTCCGGAGCAGGCGGCCGGAGATAAGATCACGGAAAAGACGGATATTTACTCTCTTGGTATCGTGCTCTATGAAATGCTGACACATCATCTGCCCTTCGAAGGGGAGACTGCTGTCTCCATCGCGCTCAAGCATATGCAGGGGGATGTGCCGCGTCCGACGAAGTACAATCCGGCGATCTCTCCCATGCTCGAAGAGTGCCTTCTGACAGCGCTGCAGAAAGACCCGAATAAACGCTATGATACGGTGGGGGATTTTATTTCCGAGCTGAAAATCGCGCAGGGCTTCACCACGACCATCTACAAGCCGGCTTCGCATGACTTTACAGCGATGACGCGCCCGATCCACAAGGTGGAACGGAAGCCGAAAAAAATATCCAAAGAAAGCAAGATCCTGAACTACATCGGCAACATGCCGCAGAAATACATCTGGATCAGCATGGCGCTCCTTTTCGTCTGCTGCTTTGCATGGGCCTTCTTCTCCTTCGGCAGCTTCTGGAGCAGCCAGAATGTCACCGTGCCCAATGTCGTAGGCAAGCCGGTCGAGGTCGCACAGACGACGCTCAAGAAGCTCGATCTCAAGGTATCTGTCGATGAGATCGCCAGTGATGACGTCCCTGCGGGGGAGGTCATTTCCCAGACGCCGATCGCAGGGACAAATGTCAAGGCAAAGCGCATCATCCACCTTACGGTCAGCAAGGGCGGTTCTACGATGCTGATCCCTGACCTCAAGGGACTCACTCTTTCTCAGGCAAAGGAGCGTCTCGATAAGCTCGGACTCACGATCGGGGCTGTCGAAAATGGCAATGATCCTGATAAGCCGTCGGAGATCATCATTTCCCAGAGTCCGGAGCCGGGCAGCAAGACGACGAAGGGGACGCGTGTCAATATCGTCATCAACATGAAACAGAAGGTCAGCATTCCAAGTGTCGTCGGCATGACGCTTTCAGATGCGAAGAATACACTTTCTTCTCTGAAACTGGCTGTCGGCACCATCACGTCGAGCGATGGCGGCTCGATCGATGATGCGAATGCGGTGGTCGTCTCGCAGGACCCGGCGGCCGGTGAGACAAAGTCTGATACGGTCGTGAACCTGACTGTCGCCGCCAAGCAGAAGGCGAAGAAGAACGGGACGGTGAATATTTCCATCCCGAAAGGCGGAAATCCGCGGCAGGTCGACATCCTTGTGACAGATGACAATGGCCGCCATACAGTATACAGCGCTAAGGCAAATCCGGGGAGCACCGTCAGCAAGGACGTCTCCGGCAGCGGCAGCGTGCGTGTACAGGTCATCATCGACGGCTCCGTCGTACAGGACAGGGAGCTCTGATGAAAGGAATCATTCTTAAGAACCAAAACGGCTATTTCTCGATCGCGGGAGAGGGGGAGCAGCTCACCCTTTGCCGTTCGAGGGGAAGGCTGAAACGGAAAACCGATATCCTCGTAGGGGACGCTGTCGAATATGAGACAGGGCTAGGCAGCGAAGGCGTCATCACAAAGGTGTATCCCCGAAAAAATGCCCTGCATCGTCCGCCCGTCGCCAACGTCGATCAGCTCGTCTTGGTGAGTGCCATCCGCACGCCGGATCTCTCGCTTGGCATCCTCGACAAAATGATTCTCATGGCAGAAAATGAGGACATCGAGCCGCTGCTCGTGATCAATAAATGCGATCTGGCCAGGGACGCCGCCAAAGAGGTGCAGGCTCTTTATGAAAAAGCGGGCTATTCCTGCATCCTGACATCGCTGGTGACCGGTGACGGGCTGGAGACGCTCAAGGCTGCCTTTCAGGGTCCCATCATTGCCTTCTCAGGGCCTTCTGGCGTCGGGAAATCCAGTCTGCTGAATCACTTCCTGGCCCGTACCCATTTCGAGGCAGGTGCTGTCAGCCGGCACACCGGCCGCGGACGTACTACGACCCGCCACGCCGAGCTCGTCCGAACTCAAAATGGACATTTCCTGATGGATACCCCGGGCTATACGCTTCTGGATGTGCTTCATGTCAAAGCGGACGATCTTGCTTATCTCTACCGCGAATTTCGTCCTTTTCTCGGGAAATGCCGTTTCCGCGATTGTATGCATGCGAAGGAACCGGACTGTGCCGTCCGGGACGCTGTCACACGCGGCGATATCCAGGAAAAACGGTATCTGTCCTATCTCCATCTGTTAGAAGAAATCAAAGAATCTGAAGCGAGGAGGTTTTTATGAAAATCGCACCATCTCTTTTGTCCGCTGATTTTGCCAATCTTGCGTCCGAACTGAAGGATATCGACAAGGCCGGCGCCGATCTTGTCCATCTGGACGTCATGGACGGTCACTTTGTGCCGAATCTGACTTTCGGATGCCCCATCATCAAAGCGCTCCGAAAGCATACGACACTTCCTTTTGATGTGCATCTCATGACCGAGCATCCGGAAGTCTACTTTGATGATCTTGCCAAGGCGGGTGCAGCGATGGTCTCCTTCCATGCGGAAGCGGCCGTCCATCATGACCGCCTCGTCCATGCCATTCAGGAAAAGGGGATGAAGGCCGGCATCGCGCTGAATCCCGGGACGCCGCTCTCTATGATCGAAGAGCTGTTGCCTATTCTGGACTTCGTCCTCATCATGTCTGTCAATCCCGGATTTGGCGGACAGAAATTCATTTCCTACTCACTCGATAAGATCCGCAGATTGAAGGACATGGCGAAGGCCATGCATCGGGATGCGCTCGATATCGAAGTCGATGGCGGTGTCACACCGGATAATATCCTCGCACTCGGAGAAGCCGGTGTCACCATTTTTGTCGCAGGCTCATCCGTCTTCGGAAAGCCGGACCGCAAAGCAGCGATCGAGGCTTTAAAGAAACGCTGATCGGGGATCTCTCTTCCGAGAGACCGTATAAGGAGGAAGTCGTAGAAAGGGCTTCCTCCGTTTTTTTCAGGGAGGTGATGGTATGTCTTTCGAACCTTTCCATCTTATTTTTTTCCTGATCTGGGGGTTCTTCCTCTATAAGGCACTCTTTAGAAGGCGAAAGAGACCGCCGGTGAATATGCCGCCGGATATCCCACAGGAGGAAAAAAGCGTGCCGCCTTCTGCTACTGATACGGATGGCGAATATGACTACCAAGCGCTTCGCAAGAAGATCCTCACCACCTGGGGCAAGCAGGAAGAGGGAAAAGAGCTGGATCTGCCGGACGAAATGGAAAAGCCGGTCTATCATGAAAAACCTTTACCAAAGCCCCCTCTTTCTGCTACAATAAAGAAGAAAGTGACGGAAGCGCAGGATCTCTCGATGCAGGAAAGAGCACGCCTGGAACAAATGCAGGCCTATGTCAGAGAGAAACCGGTGCCGGTGAAAGAGAAGTGTGAACATCGAGAAGGGACGCTTCCGGCGGAAGAAAAGTCCGTGCCTTCTGTGAGAGAATGGACGGAAAAGGATGCCAGAGAATGGGTGCGCTATGATGCGATCTTCGGATCTCCTCGATCGAGGTCGCCATGGCAGCCGATCGGAAGGCGATGAGTTTGCATTTTGTCCTTTGTTTCGCTACAATTAGGCATATTCCGTGGAGATAAAAGAATAGGTTTTAGAAGGAAGGTGAGACGATGGATAGGTTTAATGAAGAGATTTACGGGAAAGTACTGTGGGAATGTTATCGATCAAAAGTTTACATCGTCACGCTTTCACTGATGTATGTGCTGCTCGGAGCCGCTGCAGTGATCTGGGCGATGGATAAGGATCAATTCCTTTTCTACGTTCTGGCGGTGGTCGTGATCTTCTTCTGTCTGTGGCGGATCAACCGCGTGCATCACCCGGTCGCGCTCATTTGCGAAAAGAAGCTGCTCGTGGCAGTCCCTTGGTCCTTTTTCACGTTTGACTACTACATCACGTTTCGTGCGCTCTACATGCCGGTGGCGTACAAGGATGTGGCAGGCGTCTCAAGCCGGTGGAATCATTTGTATATCGGCGGCAGAGAAGAGGGCGGACTTGTCTCTCTTCCTGTACAGCTCGCCTATGTTTCCAGAGATGGCAAGTATGATTTCCAGAACTGGGTCGAAAGCAAACAGTGTGAATAAGAAAAAGAGCCGGCTCTCCGGCTCTTTTTTGTTGATTTTTTTGACATTAGATACCGATGCACCGAACATTTTTCTCACCGTCTTTCTCATCCTCTGCGTTTCCCCTTGCAACGCTTGTCTCATTATGTTACCATAGCGCTAGTGTGGAAGAATAACTTCCTTGATCATGATTGATGAGGTGAAAAAATGGCTGCAAAGATTACGTATACGATTCAGGAAGAGCTCGGGGATCTCTCCACGGCTTCCAATGGATGGAAAAAACAGCTGACCTATACCAGCTGGAATAATAGAGGCGAAAAGTTCGATCTGCGTTCTTGGAATGAAGAACACACCGCAATGACCAAAGGTCTGACGCTGACAAAGGATGAACTGATGAAGCTTCGCGACATCCTGAATGACATTGACTTCGACAAATATAACTCATGAGGATCCGTCCTCCCGCTTTTCCAGAATGGAAAAAGGCTCTCCCTATGGAGAGCCTTTTGACGTATATGGGGAATTTTTAGGCAGTCCGTCGAATAGGGGGTAGGAGTACATGCATCGGCATATATGAGGGGGCTTTTCATTTATATTAGAATCGGACATGAAAAATGCATGAGTGAAAGCAGGCAGCAACTCAGGAAGAATTACCGCTTTTCCCGCTTCTGTCATTTCAAGCGAAAGCGAGGGATGCCGATATCCTCGCAGGCATTGCGCGCTCCATTCCTATTGTTTTTACTGACTTCACAGCATGGTATGTCACATTTGTTTTTTTTACAGGAGATTACGATCTATGCAAATCCTTTCTACTGATGGCAAGGCATCGCGTACACAGCAGGCGATCCTTGTCGGGCTGGTCGGTCTGGCCGTGAACTTTGTCCTTGGCGGTGTGAAGGTATTTATCGGCTGGCAGAGCGGTTTCCTCTCTGTCATGGGGGATGGCTTCAATAACATCACTGATATGGGCTCGGTGCTCCTGCTCATGATGACCTTCTATTATGCCGCGAAACCATCTGACACAGAGCATCCTTTCGGACACGGGCGTCTGGAGTATATCAATTCGACCGTGATGGCAGCGGTCATCCTCTATGTAGGGATCACACTCGGAAGGGAATCCATCGAGAAGATCCTGCATCCGGAAGATACCCACTTTACGCCGCTTGTTGCCGGCATTCTGGTCTTCGGTCTCATCGGGAAGCTCTTCTTGGCATGGTGGTATAAAAGAGCCAGTCAAAGGCTTTCCTCGGATTCGTTTCTGGCCTACAGCGCCGACTCGCTCTCGGATATGCTCTCCACGGCAGGTGTCCTTGTCGCGACGCTCGTGGAGTATTTCTTTGGCTGGCACATTGATGGTGTGATGGGTGTCATCATGTCCCTCTTCATCCTTTGGACCGGCTATGGCATCATGAAGCAGGCGGTGAATGATATCTTAGGGGCGACACCGGATGCAGAGCTGTACAAGGAGATCAAGGATACGATCCTTCAGTGTCCGGGCGTTTATGGCGTCCATGACCTGATTGTCCATGACTATGGGCCGGAGAACCATTTCGCCACGGCCCATATCGAGCTCGACAGCGATCTGAGTCTCGTCGAGAGCCATGAGCTGGCTGAAAATGTCATGACCACCCTTCGCGAGAAGCTCAAGGTGCAGGCGACCATTCATGCTGACCCGAAAGCCGTATCAAATCCGAAGGAAGGCGAGTACCAGCGTGATCTGGAAGCAGCCATTTACCGCTCCGGCCTGCCTTTGTCCTACCATGATTTCTTCGCCGAAGAACAAGGAGATACTATTCATATCTCCTTCGAAGTCCAGCTCAAGGGCGCATGCCGAAAGACAGATCGGGAAATCTACCAGGCACTCCAGAAAGAGCTTCTCTCGATCGATTCGCATTATCACATCGAGATGATGGTGGATCGGAACTTCATCAGCGGAAAAGTGTACGGAGAAAGCCGTGAGGATCTCTTTGACAAGGGAGAGAAGAATTGACGGGGAAGGCCCGACCTCTCCTGTTTTCCCCTTTTCGATTTCTTACAATTATGTTACAATAGAAAGGAAATTGAGACTGACAATCGAATAGACGGATAGCGATAGAAGAAAATAGGATGAAGGAAGTGCAGCGTATGAAGAAAAAGTGTAGCGCACTGCTCCTGGCAGGATTTCTTGCTTTCGGGGCGGGGCAGATTTCGATGGCAGACTACATGGTGGGTTCCAGAGGACCGGAAGTGCAGAACATTCAGCGTCGGCTGATCTCCAATGGCTACCGCCTGAAAGCGGACGGTAACTATAACAGCCAAACCTCAGCTGCGGTCAAGAAATTCCAGTTCAAAAAGCATTTGGACGTCGATGGGATCGTGGGTCCTGCGACATACAAAGCCCTGATGGGAAAGGCAATGAGCTGGGCGCCGGAGAAATCGACACGCAAGGCCGGACACGAGGCGAATCACAAGACTTTTATGGGCATTGATGATGCGACCGTTCAGTGGCACCATGAAAACGCGATGTCTTCGACAGTGAAAGCCATCATGGAAGAAGCAAAGAAATATGTCGGCGTACCGTACCAGTTTGGCGGCACGACACCCAGAGGCTTCGACTGCTCCGGCTTCATCCAGTACGTATTCAACCGGAAGGGCATCGTTCTTCCCCGTGGAGCGGATGAACAGTATAGTGCAGGCCGCAAGGTATCTGTCAATGCACTGAAGCCAGGAGATCTTGTCTATTTCCAAACCTATGCCGAAGGCATCTCTCATTCCGGGCTCTATCTCGGTGACGGTTACTTCATCAGTGCCACGAGCAGCCAGGGCGTCGCAGTAGCGACCATGAAAAGCGGTTACTGGCATGATCGCTACATGGGAGCCAATCGCGTGCTGTGATCGGCGGGCATTTCCCTTACATTTGACTTACAAAAGGCTGTGAAGGATGGCTTCACAGCCTTTTTGATACGGCAGGGCTTCTTCTCTGCCTCCTCTTTCGTTTTTAAGGAGTATTCCATGCGTATCGCAATGATCCAGATGGCGTCCGCTTCCGGTGACGTGGAGAGAAATATCAGTCGTGCTTTTTCCATGATGGAAGAAGCGGCAGAAAAGAGTGATCTCCTTGTACTCCCCGAGCTGTGGACGATCGGCTATAATTTTCATCATTTCGAAGAGCATATCCTTTCCCGCCATGCTGCGCTGATCGAAAGACTCTCTGACTTTGCAAGGTCGCACCGTGTGACGCTCTCTCCTGGGACACTTCCTATCCGTCACGGTGCTATCATACGGAATACAGGCTTCCTCTTTGCACCGGATGGAAAGTGCATCGCTGAGTACAGCAAGCGGCATCTTTTCCAAGGATACCTCGAAGCCGAGCTCTTTCGTCCGGGGGATGCGCTCATGCAGACGAGGATCCATGGCATCCAGACGGGGATGGCTGTCTGCTATGAGTTCTATTTCCCGAAGATGTGGAGAAAAATGGCAAAGGCCGGGACGACCCTCGTCCTCGCGCCCGCTTCCTGGCCGAAGGCGCATATCCTCCAGTGGCGCGTTCTTTCCGCTGCCCGTGCCATCGAGAACGGCATCTGCATCTGTGCCGTCAATATGGCAGGTACCTATAAGGATGTCGTCCTCGGCGGACACTCCCGCTTCATCGATCCCCTGGGGCATGTCCTCGCTGAGGCGGGCGAGGGTGAGGAGATCTGCTATGCTGAGTATGACGAGGAAAAATATAAAGATCTCGGGAAAAGGCTCTCCGTCGTCTCCGGCGTCGTGTATGGGAAACAATGAAAGACTTCCGGCATGAAAAACATCCGCACTTCTTTTATAGAAATGCGGATGTTTTTTTATGCGTCTTCATAGGCCCCTGCGTCAGGCATGCGCGATGATATAAAAGAGAGACAAAGCACGCTTAAAATTAATGCTATAAACACAATTTATTATTTAGTTATTAGAGATCGCTTGCGTTTTATCAGTTATATCATTATAATGATAAAAGAGCTGACTTGTGTTTCATAAGATGCGATAAAGCTCACACTTATATTTTCTGATACAAAAATCGACAACTACATATGAAACAGGACAGGGGAAGCTGGTGAGAATCCGGCACTGTTCCGCAACTGTATGGGGAGCTCTCTCATGGCAAATCCGTCACGAGGACATGAGAAGCGAGGAACTCAGTCAGAGTGCCTGCCTGTTTCTACTGCAGGAAACCTGGCTCGTTCAAAGTCAGGGACATGGGTTGACTGCTCGAAGCCGTGCTTGCAAAAAGTGTGAAAAGGCGCAGCGCCTCACAAAGAAATGAAAAGAATGTACGGCTTCAAAAGAGCACTGCCTGGGAGAAACCAGTAGCAGAGCCTCTTTGCTAGATCAGACCTATGATTTTCCTGAAAATCGAAAAGCTATCGAATGAATAGCCGCAGATACAGAGCGTGCTTTTGTGCCCTGAAATGGGTACACAGCACAGCCTGTTTTTCTGCGGCTTTTTTGTATCGGTCGGAGAGACGGTGATGAGGAGAAAGCACCGTTTCTTCAGGGAAGAGAGGTACATATGATGAATAGGAAACACTATTTACACATCTTAGGTACGGCCGTGGTGGCGACGCTGTGCAGCATCACGAACAATTTTTCTGGGGGGGTAGGTGCAGCAGAGGCGTTGTCTGCTTCCGATGCGCCGGAATTTGAACTGGCAGGCATCACTGTCGAAGCGAAACGCCCGGATTGGGAATCCAAACTCTCTCCAGGTACCGTCACGGTCATTCGTCCTGAAGAATATAAGGGTGAGCAGAAGGATCTTCCTGATTTACTGAAAATGGTCCCAGGCGTGCATGTGCGTGAAGTGAATGGCAAGGGACAGTATACCGTCGTCAATGTTCGTGGTTCTACCGCAGCACAGGTCGGCGTCTTTGTCGATGGTGTCATGACGAACCTCGGCGGTGATGCAGCTGTCGATATCTCCACCATTCCGGTCAAAAATGTAGAACGTATCGAAGTCTACCGCGGATATATCCCGGCTCGTTTTGGCGGGACCTTCATCGGCGGTGTCATTAACGTGGTGACGAAGAAACCGACAAAGGCGAATATCTCGGCAGAACTCGGAAAAGCCTCTTTCGGGGGAAAGAGCGCCAGCCTGGAAGTGGTGAGCCCGCTCGCCTCTGGCAGCTTACTCGTGGGCCTGAACTATGAAGCAGCCAAAGGGGATTTTCCGTATCATAATTACTCCTATGATGATCCTAAAAATCAGAAAGAGGTGCAACGAGTTTTAGATGAGTATCCGAGCGTGATCGAAAGTATTGAGAATAGTATGACATTAGATAATTGGAATAAAAGTAAAATAGAAGATTTGTATGAAAGAGGCGATATATCTGAGAATGTAAGGAATCAATATATTGATAATAATGGACAAGTCAATAGTGAAGGCTGGTTAGACTTTGTGCGAAACGGCGGGCTGATACAGGCAGAAATTGAATATGCAAAAGAAAAAGCAAGAGAGGACGCTCAAGTTGATAAAACATGGAAAGATGATTCCAATTATGCGGATAAAAATTTATTAAATCAAGCATATCAATACTATTGTAAAGACCATGCGGATATATATGTTACGAAGGGCGGGGCTGGATATAAGAAAGCGTTTGCAAATACTTTTAAGAAAATGCAAAAATTATTAGAGAAAGAAAAAAATGAGGGAAGTTTAACTGACGATGATAAGGAAAGTCTTGAATATCAAAAAGAAAGACTTGGCGAAATGTTGACAGGAAAACTTAAAGATGCTTGGAATGATAATTCATCTCCTTTTTTTACAGATAATCCTGAGGCCAAATCTCAAGTAGATAATAAAATCTACGAGGAAGTTGATAAAAAAGCTGCTGCAGAAATTGACCATATAAAAGATATGGCTGATAAAACGAAGGAGAGTCTCGATCCAGAAACTTCTGGAGAATATGAACTAACGAAGAATGACCTGGTTACTAAGAAGCGCACTTTAGAGAACTATAAAAGACTCGAAAAAGAAAAAGCAGAACGACATCGTAAATATAACGACAGGAAGAATATTAGTAGTTTAATTAAGTGGCAGAATGACAATTGGATGGTGAAGGCTTCCTATGATCATATCAATAGACACCTTCCTGACTCGACCTGGGGACTGGAGTCTGTCGCTGATAATGGACATGATATAGGGATCGGAACAGATACCTTTGATTCAGTGTGGGCGGATAGCAAAAAGCAGACATTAGATACTTATAATATGATGCTGCAAAACCGCCAGCAGAACGGACGTCTGGAATGGGGCTGGTTTGTGGATTACCAGCATCAGAAGAAAAAATATCGAGCAGAAAACAAGCTCAATTACCCTTGGGATGAAGAAGGAAATTATGTGAACTGGGGAAACAGTGCTTCCGATAATTTTTGGATGTACTCTGTACTCAGGGCGTGGAGTGAATACACATCAAACAAATATAATTTACAAATGGATGGGAGTTATAAGTTATCCGATCGACAAATCTTAGAATTTCAAGCCAATTATTCCTATGAAAAACTGAATATTGATGGTTCTAATATGGCTGATGTTTTAAAAAACTTCACAGAAGAAAGTTTTGGCTTATGGACAAGTTGGCAAATCCGAAATCGATTCGAGCAGAAAATATTGAATTTGCAGGTACAGGACACGATTACGCTGGACAAAAAAGCAACCTGGTTCTTGACACCATCTTGGCGATTTAATTCTTCTACCATTATTGGACATAGCGATTCGCCAAACTTTTATGAAAAGCCAGATGGTTCTTCTCACGCATTTCGCTGGTTCCATCCAAGGGACAGCCAGAGGGATCGAAAAGGAACATGGCAGCTGGCATTAAAGAAGAATGTCAACGATAACCTGACTTTCCGTATGACTGGCGGTACTTACTATCGTTTACTCAATATGTATGAAATTGCAGGGGATGGCGCAGGCATTCTGCCAATGCCGACAGATACCTGGGAAAAGGCTTCCTTTCCTCGTCCGGAATACGGAAAGCAGTTTGACTTCAGTACGTTGTGGAATGGTAAATTTTTGAAATCGGATGCATATGCAACGCTGACCTATTTCTGGAGAGATACAGACCGTATGCTTCAGCTTCGTAGAAAATCGAAGGATTTTTGGTGCTATACCAATGATAGTCGGGGTAAGGTACATGGGATTGAATTGCAAAGCGGTCTGAAATGGAAGCACGTCAGTCTGGATTTAGATGCCACTTATACAAAGATCAAAGCCCAGCAGAAAATTGATTCACACATTCCAGGAGGTGACGGAGAATGGTTTGATGTCAATGCTACCTATCAGCCAAAATGGGAAAGCAATTTGAGATTGTCATATTTCCCAAGTCCAAAATTTACTATATTTGGTGAGGCGCACTATACAGATTCATATGATACCTACATGGATATGGACTTGGGATGTCCGACACCATCAGTTACTGTGGTAAATGCAGGTATCAAGTTGAAGCCAAACAAATCCTGGCAGCTGACGTTTGGATGTAATGATATATTCAATCGCAATCCCAAAATGAAAATCTCAGTAGGAGATAATCTATATGTAAATTCGCAATATCCACTGCAGGGCCGAACGTATTATGCTAGCATTCGTTATGAGTTTTAATGGTTGATTGTAGTTTCTATGTTTTTGGTATCTGATTCAAATCAGAGAAAGGAAGAATGACTTATGTCTCATGTACATTCTCAGAAAATTCGTAGAGCTTTTTATGTGGCAGGTATTTTGACCGGTATGTTTTTCGTGCCAGAAATGCCTGTAGATGCAGCCAATTTGATGGTAACCATTCCTTCTAACTATTCCAGTAGTATCATGGGTACAATCACAGGTTCTCGTGTAACTACGACGGTCGATGGTACACCCCAAGCTGTGCGCACTAAGAATTTGAATGGCGATCCGGGCGTATTCAATATTAACGTGCAAGGACAGAGCAAAATCTTTTTACGGCAATATACCTACAGCACGAGCGAAGGGTCACTGAAAGCGAATGAAATCCTGGATGCAGACGGAGATTTTAATATAGCCAATGCTTCCGGAAAATTGATAAACGCTGCAAATCCGCATGGTGTGGCAGCAAATGGTAATTATGTATATGCTACAGGATATGATTTGGGTAGAATTTCTATTAGCAGAATTAACGGGACAACACTTACTGAAATTAATAAAAATACACCTGTAGATTTGTTGAATGACATTAAGGCAACTAAAGATGATTCTACAAAGGAATATACAACTCAAACAAAGGCGCATGGGGAAGGTATTGCTATAAGAGGAAATGATCTGTATGCGATCGCCAGCGTAAACAAGGATGGGACATATTCCAACTATGATGAAGGATACTTGCTGCACTATGCGATCAAGTCTGATGGGACATTGGAATATAAAGACTATGCACGCATCGGCAAAAACACGGATGAATCCAGAGTGAATATGTACAATGACCATATTTTCGTCTCTGCGATCGGTGGCATGCAGAACTATGGGGCCGGAAATGCTGAAACTTCCATTACAGCAGCCACATTAACAAATGGGGCAGTGAGTAAAGAAAAAACAAAAAGTATTACGGTGCCTACCAGCGTAAAAGCAACTGGTCAGGACTTCAGAGATTTGAAAATCTTACCGAATGGGACCGCTTACGTGATGACTTATAACCTGGGAAGTGCTGGCGGTATTGATACTACAATTTATCAGACGACGGTATCCAATTTGTATGCAACAAATCCGAAGGACTGGACCGTAGTCCATTCGGGGACCTATGATGGCTGGTTCGGCAAGCTCAATGCCGAAATGTATACCCATAGACTGTGGGTGGAAGCGGGACAGAATCTTCTGGTTTATACGGACGGAGATACTTCTCCGAAGTATTCCTGGGCGGCTAAGGATTTTGGCAAAAGCAGCATGTCTCAGTACAATTTCATGGCTATGCTCCAACCGGATACCGTTTATGGGGATGAAGCGACATTGACTGCGGTGAAGTCAGAAGGATTAACAACTCCGTCAATTTCTGTAACAGCAACTAAAAATTCAGATGCAGAATATATTACCGATGAAGATAGCATTGATAACACCGCTAAAATTACAGGAAGCAGTGAAGATACTACATATAAAAAAGATGGTGTAACCAGTGATTATAAGACATATTCATTCGATGATGACTATGTTATTTCTGTAGATAAAAGTAAATATTTAACCGGCGATTTGACAACCAATGTACTGGCCGCGGTAGATGCTCACTCTGGCAATGATGTGACCATCGATGCAGGCAGCAACACCCTCCAGCTTCAGTCTTCTCATACGATCGGCAGTCCTTCCGGCATCTATGCGGGAAACAAGAAAAATGTGACTGTCACGGCGGGTAAGCTGAACATCATCACATCTGGCATGACCGGTGGCAATTCTCTTACGAATGGCATCTGGCTTGATGCGCCTGCCAGTGGATCCAGCAGCATTACGATCCATGCACCGACGACGAACATTGCTATGACCGGTGGCTATGGCGGCAATGGCATCGCTGTCCAGAAGACAGATCGCTGGGGAGAAGCCAGTGATGCAGCGGCAGGGACGAATAAAATCACACTGGATGGGAATCTGAATATCAAAGGTGCGGATAGCGCGACATGGGGCATTGGTCTGAATCCAGAAAATGTATATTCTCGTTTCAATAATGCGGGGATCCTGACCAGTGTCAAGAATAGTGAAGTCGAGGTCAAAGGCCTGGCGAATATGGATGTCTATGGCAATGGCATCACAGTCAATGCATCGGGGAGCAAAGTATCTATCGGCGGCGGCACGATCCATGTACCGTCTGGTAGAAACTATGGGTACTACACTTTAGGGGCATACCAGGGCACCATTAACGTGAATACAGGCACGACGGGTACTACACCTGGCGCGCAGAAGGTACAGCTGAACGGGGATGTCTTTGCCCTCTCTGGAGCCCATGTCAATATGGCTCTGACGACATCCGACTCCTATCTCCATGGTATCGTGGACAATGGCGGCACGGTCAATATGTGGCTGCAGAATGGCGCGACATGGACCAACGAAGCCCGGAATACCCGCTATGCAGAAGATAATGAAGATGTGGGCTCCAATGGGGCTAGCCACATTACTAAGTTCGTAGGCGGCAGTACGGCAGCAAATGCGGGTATCATCAACCAGAAGTCGGATCAAGCGATCACCATCGATAACTATAGTGGCCATGCTACGGTGAACTATGGTACTATGACGAAAAATGGAGCGGGCGTCACCATCAGTGCGGCGGCTCCGCAGTCGGCATTGACCGTCAGCGGGGATCGAGCGGGGCTTTCTGACAGAGAAGCGATGGAAACTTTGGCGAAGAAGCTGACGTATTCAGGATATGCTGAAGGGGAACGGAATCTGACGGGCACGGTGAAGGTCAATGAAGGGCTGACGACACGGTCCGTGGCTCGTACGGGTACGATTTCCTTCGATGCATCCACAGGGGCTGGTTCTCTGGGACAGGGGAGAGCTTTGGCAAGAGCCATGGCTCGGCCTAGAGCTATGTTTGCGATGCCGGCCATGACGGTAGAAAATCATGCAGATGGCAGTACTACGTATACCCGTGAAGATGGGACACGAACCACGGTAGGCTCGATGGAAACCAGCATGATGAAGAGTGTCAAGTCGGCTATGACGACTTCGATACTGGCATGGAGAAGCGGCATGACGGATATGATGCAGCGTATGGGAGATATTCGCATGGGTGTATCCGATGGTATCTGGGCGAGAACGTATGGAGGGAAAGCGAAGTACGACAAAGACCATGCGTACACCAGCAACAGCTTCTGGGGCGCGCAGGTCGGCGCTGATCATGCGCTGGCTTCCGGCTGGCACATCGGGGCGGCCTTTGACTACAACGATGGTGACGCATCCTACCGCTATGGCGGCAGCGGAGATCCGAAGCAGTATCTGGGAAGTCTTTATGGCACGAAAACTTTTGAGGACGGGCAGTATCTGGACATCGTAGGGAAATTTGGTCATACGCAAAATGACTACTCCGTCTACAATGCCGATGGAAAGAAACTGGATGGGAAGTATAGTGCCAATGGATATGGACTTTCCTTAGAATATGGAAAACGCTTTGGAAGCAGCCATGGCTATGTGGAACCGCAGATCCAGCTGTCTTATTCCAAGCTGGGAAGCGATGATTACACAGGAAGCAGCAATTTTGCGGGCAACGAAAAAATGTTCATTCATCAGGATGGCATGGATAGCTTCATAGGACGGCTGGGCATTGCGGCGGGTAAGACAACTGACCGGAGTTCCTATTACCTGAAGGCAAGTGTCCTCCATGAATTTGATGGGGATACTTCCGCGACTTATACCAGCGAAAGCAACGGCACTCCAATCACTATTAAACAGGACTTCGGTGATACCTGGGCTGAACTCGCGCTCGGTGGTACCTGGAAGATTGGCGGTTCCTCGCTCTTCTATGCAGATATCACCCGCAGCTTTGGCGGCGACTATGAAATGCAGTGGAAACTGAATGCAGGCATCCGCTATGCATTCTAAGGCTTGTTGGATACTAGCCCCTGTGTTTTCAGTATTTCTTCTGTGTCCGCTCTTTGGGGTGGATGCAGAAGAATCCCCTGCGGGGGATACTCCCCAACCCATCTATGAGATGAATGCCAAAGAACAGCTCACGCCGGAAGAGGAATATGCGATGCAGTGGGGGGATGTCTTTGTCAGTGATCTGGCAGAGTATAGTCTGAATGTGAAAACAGGGCATTTAAATCCGAATGATCCCAATGAGTTAGTCATGAATGTTCGCGCTATTTATAAAGATAGAAATGTACTGGAACGATTAAAGAAGCAATATGCAGACAAGCTGCAAGGAGAGAGTCTGCCTATTTGTAACGAGATGGAATTGCATTTTCATATGCGCGAGGAGAAATACGCTATCACGCAGGTGAAGATTTACGACCAGAAACATGAGCTGATCAGTGAAGCGAAGCGGGAACCGATCTATAAAAAAATTCCATCTAATTCTTTCGTCCAGGCTATGTACCGCATCGGGGCGCGGTTCGTGGAGTACCAGAAAAGTGTGGGAAAGAAAAGTGGACAGCAGGCAGCCCATCGCTGATCTGTCTTACTGCAAAGCGTTTCCCTGAAAGCTTGTCAAGGAGGTGGCCTATGGTTCAGACAACGATAGCATATTTCATGAGAGGCGGGCCGTGTATGTGGCCTTTGCTCTTTTGCTCTATGGCCGTGGTCTTTATCGCGGTTGAGCGGATTCTCTATTATCGGAAGGTGATTTCTCCAGAGGCCTTTGTCTTACAGTTTTGTCACTTGATGAATGCGGGGAAAAGGAAGGAAGCCCGTGATATGGCGGGCGTTGTGGGCGGGGATGCGGCTTCTCTGGCTTGCCAGATCATCGATGATGCGGGTCTTTATGGAGAAGCGGTGGAATCGGTCGTGTATGAACAGGCGGATCGTGCCGTAGAGCGTCTGGAAAGTCATCTGGACTATCTCAGTGTGGTCATAGGTCTTTCGCCGATGCTGGGGCTTTTGGGGACGATCACGGGGATGATGGGGACTTTTGCCTCGATGTCAGGCCAGATGACGAATACGGCGGGTGTCACTTCTGGGCTGGCAGAAGCGCTGATTACCACCATTTTCGGGCTCATCATCGCGATAGCGGGGACTTGTGTCCATGCGTATCTGTCTCATCGCTGCCGGAAGGCTTCGCTGAATCTGGATACCATCGCGGATGTACTGGCAGCCCGGCTTAAAGAAGGCGAGGGTCATGATGAGACGTAGAAAAAGAAATCTTTCCACGGCGCCGGGATTGATGCTGAGCCCGATGATCGATCTCATTTTCCTGCTGCTCGTTTTCTTTGTCGTCAGTACCATGTATATGTCAAATGTACAAACGATCCCTGTCGTCCTTCCCAAGGCGGAACATAGTGAACATGTAAAGAAGAGTGGATGGACTGTCACTGTCAAAGCGGATGGGACGCTGTATCTGGCGGATGAGAGGATCACAGAGCCGCTTCTGCTGGAGCGGATGCGGCAGGCGGCAGCGAATGATCCGGATTTTTCTGTCATGCTCCGCGGAGAGAAAGAGGCATCTTATGATATCATCATGCATCTGCTGGATGTATGCAAGAGCGCTGGTGTGACTCGCTTTTCTTTGGCTACTGACCGATAGGAGGGTGGTTATTTCTGTTTTCTGGCGGCAGTGATTTGAACACATGGGCGGTAAAAAGGAAGGAGGGGCGCGCGTTGGATCAGCAAACGAAGCGGTATGGGATCAGTCTGGCTGTCACTGTTCTTTGCCATGTGGGGGCGGCTCTGTGGCTGGGGATGGCTGGATTTCTTTTTCTGAAACCGCCTGTTTCTCAAGAACCGATAGAAATCGTCTTGAATACGGGAGGAGGACAGACTGGCGGCGGACAAAAGGCGCTTCCTTCTCCGGTAGAAGAAACGGCGAAAATGGATCATCCATCTCTATCGACACAAGAGGAAGAACCCACGGCAGAGGATGTGACAGAAGATTTCCCTATCATGGAAAAGCAGGAGGATCCTGTAGTAGAGGAAGTCTTTCAGCGTGCGACCTTGCCTGACACGAAGGCTTCGTCCTCAGCTTCAGGCACTGAAATGGCTGCTTCTCCATCTGGGGCTGGAAGTGGATCGGGAAGCGGGGAAGGCGATGCGACGGGGCAGGGAACTGGCGAAGGGGGAGGCAGCGGACAGGGGCAGGGTGATGGTGAGGGATCTGGTTCTCAGAGTGGTGTCCTTGTCACGCCTCCGTCGGTTGTATCCTATGTGGAGCCGGACTATCCCGGACGGGCCATGCTGGATGGTACGTCCGGGGTGGTGCAGGTACGGATCACCGTTAATGCTTCCGGCGGGGTCGATGCGGTATCTGTATCCGGCAGTTCCGGCAGCGCGGCTCTGGATCAAGCGGCGGTCGAGGCGGTCTATCGCTGGACTTTTTCACCTGCTTTGAATACGCGTGGCCAACCTATGGCTTGCACGATCTATCTGCCGGTGAATTTTAAGATACGATGATCTATGTTTCCTAAAAGCTGGCGTGTCATGTCCCACATGCACGCCGGCTTTTTCATTGCAGGGATACATCATCTTTGCTACAATCGTAGTTGGTTTATTAAATATGAATTGGTCAGACATAAAGGAGCGAATATGGCAATTCTGGAGCAGGCGTCCGTTCTGACGGATGCGATCCGTCCTGTCCCGGCGAAAGAGCTGGACGAGCGGCTGGAAAGATTTCGAAAACTCATGGATGCGCGTCATCCGGACTGGGAGATGGCGGTCATCAGTCACAAGGTGGCGATGTACTATTTCACCGGGACGATGCAGGAGGGAGCGCTCATCATCCGTCCGTCGGATGCGATCCTGTGGGTACGGCGGAATTTCACGCGCGCTTTGAATGAGTCTCATTTCAGTGATATCCGTCCGATGCGGAGCTTCCGCGAGGCGGCGGCTTTTTATCCGCATGTCCCAGAGGGGATCTATGTAGAAACAAAGAAGACCACACTGGACTGGATGAAGCTTTTTCATAAGCATTTTCCTTTTGAGACGGCGCTGCCGCTGGATGATGTCATGCAGGATCTGCGCCTTCGGAAAAGTGCCTATGAAATCGCGCAGATGGAGCGTTCTGGAAGTATCCATGAGACGGTCTTGGATGTCGTCGCACCGAAGCTCATCCATGCGGGCATCAGTGAGGCAGAGCTTGCCATCGAGATCTACAAGGAAATGGTGATCCGCGGTTCTCATGGTACGGCGCGATTCAATCAGTCTCTGGGGGAAGAGGCCGTCGGGCTGGCGTCCTTCGGTAAGAGTGGTCTTGTCCGCACGGGGTTTGACGGCCCGGGAGGTACGGATGGGACCTGCATCGCGGTGCAGTCCATCGGGAATGCTTTCCGCTGCTTGAAAGAGGGACGGCTCGTCTATCTCGATATTCCCTGCGGCTTTGATGGCTATCATACAGATAAGACGGTGGTCTACTACTTCGGGGAACTGGCGAAGAATCCGGAGGCGGATGCCATTCTCAAGGCGCAGGAGGAGTGCCTTCGTCTGGAAGAGGAGGTTGTCTCTTTGATGAAGCCGGGGGAATCGATCGAGAATCTGTATCTAAAACCGATGGAAAAGTTTCAAAATATATATGGGGATGACTTCATGAACGGGGGCAAATTCCTCGGACACAGCATCGGGCTCGTGATGGATGAAGCACCTGCTCTGGCAAAGGGCTTCAAGGAGGTGCTCGAGCCCGGTATGACGTTTGCGGTCGAACCGAAAATCGCGCTCCCTGGGCTCGGCATGGTCGGGACGGAAAACACCTATGTCATCACAGAAAAAGGAGCACGCTCTCTCACGGGGCGGTCGTATCCTTTGAGAGAAATCCACGGCTGATCCGGGATCCTTTTGAATTTCCCATAAAAAACGCCATGCGGATCCGTTGGGATCTGCATGGCGTTTTTATTGAAAGCCGTATTCTCTTAGTCATCCTCATCCAGCCACTCGACCTTGCCTGTTTCTATATCGTATACAGCGCAGGCGACCTGCTCCTCTCGGAGCAGAGGATCCTTTTCCGCGGAAAAGGCGGCGCGGATCTCCTTGCCGGCGCAGAGAACATTCAGATGGCAGGCCGCACGAGGGTCTTTTCCCTCACCGATGGCTTCCCGGATGGTATCTACGATGTAGCGGATGTGTCCGTCGGCTTCGCCATGGAGCGCGGCCTGCACGGCACCGCAGCCGGTATGGCCAAGGATGACGACGAGGGGCGTTTTCAAATGGGATACGGCATACTCGATGGAGCCGAGCTGGTGGGCGTCGATCACGTTTCCAGCGATGCGGATGGTGAAAAGCTCACCCAGACCACAGGAGAAGATGACTTCGGGGATGACGCGGGAGTCCGCACAGGTGATGACCACAGCACGGGGAGACTGCCCGCCGCTCAGGGCGAGACGTTTCTCCGGGGAGATGTCTCCGGCAAAAGCACCGCTCTTTACATACGCGGCGTTTCCTTCTTTGAGTGTTTGCAAAACAATTTCTGATGTATGCACAGCTGCCTCCTTGTCCTTGACTACATGCTTATATACTACTATACTACACCTTTTTATCCGGCATGCAAAGGAAGCGGCAGAACCAGCCGTGCGAAAAAGGGCATAAAAAAACATCCGGAAAAGGCTTCCCACCTATACCCGATGCAGGCGGAGCTCGGAATCGGTGACGGTCGTCCATGGGCACCGAAGTGCGGGAGGGCCTGTGCTATCGTCGGAACCCGGCCTCGCAGAGGACAGGGAAGTTGAAAAGCCATGCTTCCGGATATTCATTTTTCTTACTTGTCAGCCTAAAATGGGCATCGGCAGCAGGCTGTACGCTTCCGCTGACCCATCCGATGACGCACGGTGCATATGGCAGATCTGCCCCTTCCGGTGCGGCCCTCCCTGTGATCTCGTAGCGCTTAGAGAATTCTGGAAATCGGAGAAACCGTCCATCTGGGGAACATGTTCAAATATGTCCATGCTTCATGACTATATGGTACTACGTTCTAGAGAAAAATGCAAGAGAGAAAAGACGGATAGCGCAATATATAGTTTATTTCATGGATCATGCGAATAGCAGAGATACTATTTTGCAGTAAATACAGGGGTTCAGATGATGTATACTGCTTGATGACAGGTGAGACGAATACATTTCTGGAAGGCAAAAGATCCCTCTCCGACTGCTTTGGCAGAAAGTCCGGTTCCGTAAGTGAAAGAAAAACGTCTATGGATTGCTTTCCCAAGCGCTTTGCGTGATTTTTCATGCACAGCGCACTTTTTTTATGCATCTTTCTTCGGATATGTTAAAATAAGATGGCAGAGGAAAAAACATTTTCATTTTACATATAGGAGGCTCATCATATGGATGATCTGATCATCGTAGACTGCCAGTATGATTTTATCGATGGTACGCTGGCTTGCGCGCACAGCCATGAGGCGGTGGCATGGCTGGTCGATTTTATCAATACGCACGAAGTGCGCGTGCTTTATACGTCTGACTGGCACAGTGAGACGAATGGTTCTTTCAAAAAGAATGGCGGCATCTGGCCGGTCCATTGTGTGGCCGGCTCCGAAGGGGCGGCGCTGGATCCCTCTTTTGCACGGGATATCAAGCGGTCGGCCAATCGGCCATCGAAGGAAAATCTCTTCCTCAAAGGCCTGCGGGATGATGTCGAAGAATACTCTGCTTTCCATGGGATGAACGCTGAAGGGGAGGCGCTGCATGATGTCGCGTCTTCTCATGTCTATGTGGGCGGTATCGCTTCGGAGTACTGCGTGAAGGAGACGGTTCTGTCTCTTTTGCACTCTGGGCGGAGTGTGACGCTTCTCGTCCCGGGGCTGGGCTGGGTCGCTGAAGAGGATCATAAAAAAGCGCTCGCAGAGCTAAAAGGTCTCGGGGCCCTGCTGGTGGAAGCCTGATCTTCGCAAGAAAGCAGCTGCAGAGGCCGCTTCGAAGGAGGATTTTCATGGAAGAGACCGTGAAAGATGTCGGTGAATTCGGTCTGATCGATCGCATAGCGAAGGATCTCATCTATCGGCCGGAGCTGGTCGTGATCGGCTCGGGTGATGATGGGGCGGTGTATAGGGTGCCGGCCGGCTATGATCAGGTGATCTCCACCGATACGATGGTGGAAGGAATCCATTTTATCAAGAAGACGATGCGCCCTTCCGATGTCGGATACAAGCTCTGTGCTTCCAATTTCAGTGATATGGCCGCGATGGGAGCGGATGCGATCGGATTCGTCATTTCGGCGGCGCTCCCGGAGCAGCTGCCGGTATCCTGGGTAGAATCACTCTATGAGGGGATCCGCGAGTGCTGCTCATCCTATCGCGTGAATCTTCTGGGCGGCGATGTCACGGGCTCTCCCGGTGGGGTCATCCTGACAGGAACGGTGGTCGGTATGGTGCCCAAAGGACGTGCAGTCACGAGGAGCGGGGCGCGCTTTGGTGATCTCGTCTTTGCGACGGAGACACTGGGTGACTCGGCCGCCGGACTCTCCGCGCTGCTTGCGGGGCTTTCGGAAGAGTATCCCTCTCTATGTGAGCGCCACCAGCGGCCGCGTCCGCAGATCAAGCTCGGCAGCGCACTCAGAGCAGCCGGCGCGACATCTTTGAATGATGTCTCGGATGGTCTTTCCTCAGAGATCAATGAGATCGCCAAAGCGAGCCATGTAGAGATCGAGCTTTTTCGCGAGAAGATCCCGATTTCTGAAGAAGCCGGAAAGCTGGGCGCGCGTCTCTCCAAGGATCCGCTGGACTGGGCACTCACGGGTGGTGAGGACTATGAACTCATCGGGACGATCTCAGAAGAAGACCTTCAAAAGCTCGATCCGCTGCTGCCTGTCTCTGTGATCGGAAGGGTCACTGAGGAAGGCACAGGCATCGTGTATCTGACGGATCGAGACGGGCGCAAGAGGCTTTTCGCCAAAGGGTATGATCATTTTGGTGATTCATGACCGATGATCAGGCAAGGCAGTATATAGTAGAATATATGGGGTTCACGATAGGTATTGTAAAAAGGAGAAAAACGATGTACACACTGGTAGTCATTCGTCATGGAGAAAGTGAATGGAATCAGAAGAATTTATTCTGCGGCTGGACGGATGTCGAGCTGACGGAGAAAGGCTACAGCGAAGCGCGTGAGGCAGGCCGCCTGCTCGCTAAGGAGGGATTTACCTTCGACAAATGCTATACATCTGTACTGAAGCGTGCCATTCATACAGCATACACGGTGCTCGATGAGATGGATCTCACTTGGATCCCTGTCGAGAAGAATTATCACCTGAATGAGCGTCACTACGGAGCGCTGCAGGGACTCAACAAGACAGAGACGACGGATAAGTACGGCGCCGAGCAGGTCCATCTGTGGCGTCGTTCCTATGACGTCCGTCCGCCGGCTCTTTCGGCAGATGATCCAAGATGCCCGGAGAACCAGGCACCGTATCAGAAATTCAAGGATGAAGTACAGCTTCCTTTGACAGAATGCCTGAAGGATACGGTCGCACGTGTGGCTCCGTACTTCGAAGACGTGATCCGTCCGGAAATTGCAAAGGGAGAGAAGATCCTGATCGCAGCCCATGGGAATTCCATCCGCGCGCTCCGAAAGCACCTGGAAGGGATCTCGAATGAAGAGATCGCCGGCATGAATGTACCGACCGGTGTGCCGCTCGTGTATCATCTGAATGAAGACTTCACGGTGCATGATGTAAGCTACTTAGGAGATCAGGATGCCATCGCGGCGAAGATCAATGCAGTCAAGAATCAGTCGAAGGGTTCTAAGTAAAAAAACGGCTTCACGGGAGATAGTCTCAGCGAAGGGGGGCGCCCCCTTCGCTGAGACCATCCGATCCCCCGGTCGCCATTCCCAAAGGAGGCATTCCATTCACTCATGATGAAAGCGTGGAATACAGAAAGCGAGATCCATGGAGCGCAAGAGAGCCTGCTCATCATGGAAGGCGGTGCGATGCGCGGGCTCTTCACGGCCGGCGTGCTGGACGCCTTCATGGAGGAAGGACTGTATTTTCCCTGCTCTATGGGGATCTCAGCCGGTTCCATGCAGGGGCTGTGCTACTTGGCACACCAGAGGGGGAGAAGTCTTCGGATGAATACCCGATTTGCGAAGGATCCGCGCTATATGGGACTGCGGCATCTGGTGAAGCGGGGGAGTTATTTCAATTTCCACTTCATCTTCGGCGAGCTTTCGGAGTCGATCGATCCCTACGATTTTGCGGCAGTGGAAAAGTCGAAGGAGACGCTCTATATCATCATGACGGATGCTTTCACGGGTCAGCCGGTCTACGTGTCGAGCCGCTCGTGTACGATGAGGGAATTTTTCAAGATCTCGGAAGCCAGCTGCTCGATCCCGCTTTTCTCAAAGCCTGTCCCTTTGAAGGGCGGCGTCTATGTAGACGGCGGGATCGGCATGCCTTTTGTGCCGCTGCCTGAGGAGCTTCCCTCGTGCTGCCGAAAACCGGTGTACATCTTAACGCGCGACAGAAACTATCGCAAAAAGCCGGTGCCTGCCGGATTTCATGCGCTGCTCTCTCTGCTCTATGGGAAGGACTATCCGCGGGTGGTCGAGGAAATGTGCGCCATCCCTGCGATATATAATAAAAAAGTAGAAAAGCTCCTTTCTTTGGAAAAAGAAGGGCGCGTCTTTGTCATCCGTCCGAAGAAGCCCGTCGTCGTATCACGGACGGAGAAGGATGTGGAGAAGCTCCGCTCGCTCCACCGAGAGGGCTATGAGGCAGGTCTTGCCTGCCATGAAGATCTGATGAGGTGGCTCCATGAAACATGAGGTAGTACTACATACAAAGAGCGTGGATGAAACGATGGCGCTTGGACGGTTTCTCGGAACAGCAGCGGTGAATGATGAATTCATCGCTCTATCCGGAGATCTGGGCGCCGGCAAGACCCATTTCGTGCAGGGACTCGCTGCCGGCATGGGAATTTCCGGCGTTATCGGGAGCCCGACATTCACGATCATGAATTATTACGAGGGCGCGCTTCCCCTGAAGCACTTTGATTTCTACCGCCTGCATCGAGAAGAAGAGCTCTATGATATCGGGTGGGAGGAATACAGCATGGGCGGCGTGACGGTCGCTGAGTGGGCAGACATGTTTCCTGATATCGTGCCGCCGGAAGCGATCCATATAGACATCCGTGTCCTCTCGGAAACAGAAAGAGAAATCCGCATCACATGGAGCGATGCCGCTCCGGATGCGATCGTAAAGGAGATTACACATTATGCTTCTAGCCATTGATACCTCTTCCCTTGTGCTGTCGTGCGCGCTGGCGGAAAAAGACCGGCTCGTCGCAGAATGGACGGTGCAGAAAAGACTGACCCATTCCGAGCAGCTCATTCCGCATCTGGATGCCATGATGAAGGAGGCAGGCGTATCTAAAGAAGACATCACGGCCATCGCCGTCTCCATCGGGCCCGGTTCATTCACCGGACTGCGCATCGGCCTTGCGACAGCGAAGATGGCAGCCTATATCTGGAAAGTACCGATCGTCGGGGTCGATACGCTGGAGTCACTGGCGCGGAATATGGAGGGGGCCGAGGCTTTCATCCTGCCGCTCGAGGATGCCCAGCGGGGCCATGTCTATGCGGCACTCTACGGGGCTTTTGACGAATTCTGGAAAGAAGCACCGGAAGAGGCGGCGCCCATCGACGACGTCATCGCGGCGGCCCTTCGTCATGGCGGGCCTGTCATCGCGGTCGGTGAGTGTGCAGACAAGTACAAGGAGAAACTTAAGTCCGCCGGTATCCGCGTGGCACCGGCTGGGAGCCGCCTTGCCAGAGCCGCAAGCGTCGCGGCAGCAGCCTTTGCAAGGCTGGAAAAAGGAGATAAGGATGATCCTCTCTCCCTTCTTCCGAATTACATTCGCCGCAGCGAGGCGGAGGTCTTATGGGAAAAACTGCACGGGAAATCCTGATCCGCGAAGCAGAGGAAAAGGATGTGTCTGCCATTTATGATATCGGCTGCCTCTGCTTTTCCGATGCGTGGCGCAGGGAGACGGTGCATCATGACCTCATGGAGAATGAGCACAGCTTCTACCTTGTGGCCGAAAAGGACGGGTTTGTCACAGGCTATGGCTGTTTCTGGTTCATCGCGGGCGAAGCACAGCTTGTGAATATCGGCGTCCGCCCATGCAGCCGGCGTCAGGGCATCGGACGTATGCTCCTTCAAAAGGGCATCGAAGAAGCTCGGGGCCGTGGTATGCAGACGATGTTTCTCGAAGTCCGCGTGAGCAATCTGTCCGCACAGAAGATGTATGAGACCTTCGGATTCAAAAATCTGGGCCTCCGAAAGAAGGTCTACGAGCTGCCCATCGAGGATGGGTATGTGATGGAAAGAGCATTGTGACCGGACCGGAAACGTAAAGACAAAGAGGGGGCTTACGCCTCATCCGTCTTTGCCCGGCGGAAAAGCCGCGCCCCTTTCTCAGGGGAAGAAGGCCTTTTCTCATTCCCCTTACCCCTATGTCCGGGGATCTATTCAACACTAAATAAGGAGTCAACATGAAAATACTAGCCTTTGAATCGAGCTGCGATGAGACTTCCTGCGCAGTCATCGAAGATGGGCGTCATATCTTATCCGATGTGATCTCCACGCAGGTGCCGATCCATAAGAAATTCGGCGGTGTCGTGCCGGAGATCGCATCCCGCCACCATATCGAGGATGTCCTTCCTGTCGCCATCGAAGCCCTTGAAGAAGCGCATCTAGGCTGGCAGGATATAGATGCCATCGCCGTGACACAGGGACCGGGGCTCGTGGGCGCACTGCTGGTCGGTGTCGCTGCGGCAAAATCTGCCGCATGGGCACTCGGAAAACCGCTGATCGCAGTCAACCATATGGAAGGGCATATCTTTGCGAATCTTCTTCAGTATCCGGATCTGGAACCGCCATTCCTTGCGCTTGTCGTCTCCGGCGGCCACACGATGATCGTTATCGTGAAGGATTACAACACCTTTGAGCTTTTGGGACAGACGCGCGATGATGCAGCCGGAGAAGCCTTCGATAAGATCGCCCGTGTGATGGGCTATCCCTATCCGGGCGGCCCTCACATCGACCGTCTGGCACAGGAAGGAGATCCGAATGCCATCCATTTCCCGATGGGACTTGGAAAAGAGCACACCTATGATTTCTCCTTCAGCGGACTCAAATCAGCGGTCATCAATTACCTCAATACGGCCAAAATGAAGAAAGAGGAGGTCCATCCGAAGGATGTGGCAGCCTCCTTCCAGAAAGCCGTCGTCGATGTACTGGTCGAGAAAGCCATGCGCGCCGTCGATGCGACAGGTCTTTCGACCATTGCCCTTGCCGGCGGTGTCGCTGCCAACAGCGGTCTTCGCAAGTCCTTGAAGGCAGCCTGTGACAAACGCGGCATCCGCATGTGCCGTCCCGATCCTGTCCTCTGCACAGACAATGGAGCCATGATCGGCTGCCGTGCCTACTACATGGCACAGGCGGGGGACTATGCCCCTCTGACACTCAATGCAGATCCCCGTCTGCCTTTCCTGGCAGATCAGGTGAAGCTCTAAACTTTTGCGAATGAAAAGAGGATGAAACGCGATGCAGACCCGAGGAATCGAAGTCAGTCAGCTCTATACCCTAGTCCGAGATACGACCAATCTGACTGGCGTACAGGCAAAAATCTTAGATCACATGCAGGTGGCTCTGCAGTGCGCTTCCGATATTTCCAAGAGCCAGGTCTACCTCTGTGCCCGAGGGAAGAATGAAGACATCTCTGTCATACTGACAGCCGTGAAGCCATCCTACACCCATGGTTCGACATTTTTCCATGCCGGAGACACCTTTCTGGTGGATGATCTGGCGATCGTCGACAATGTCTTCCAGACAGGGCGCAAGGTCGTCGGCAGGAAGGAGCTGGATCAAGGACGGGAGATCGCCGTCACAGCGTATCCGATCGTTGATAATGCAGGACGGCCCTTTGCCGTTGTCTGCTTTGCCTCCGTGTCCCTGTCCCAGCAGCAGGTGCTGACCGATACGGCGAATCTGGCGCTGCAGGTACCATTTGCCGGCAAAGACTACTACAGCATCCGTCCGCAGGACGGCGTCATCATCCTCGATGCCGCCGGACGCATCATGTATGCCAATGACATGGCCGACGATCTTTATCTCGTGCTGGACAAGGAGGCGATCGAGCAGCGTGACATCATCGGACACACCATCGTCCACTTCCCGCTGGTCGATGAAGTCATGAAGACAGGCCGTCCCGCATTCAGCGATGAAGTGTCTGAAAATATGACGCTCTCCGCCTGGGGGCTCCCGATCATTTCCGGCGGCCGGGTGACGCGGACGGTGATCGTTTTGACCGACGTGACAGCCATCCGTGAAAAAGAACGGCAGATCCTTGTCAAGGACTCCGTCATCAAAGAGATCCATCACCGCGTCAAAAACAGTCTGAATACCATTGCGGGGATGCTTCGCATGCAGGCGCGGCGCTCAAAAGATGAAGATACAAAAGAAGCACTGAAAAGAGCCGTCAGCCGGATACTTGGGATCTCCAAGATCCACGACATTTTGGCGAACCAGAGTGGGGATCAGGTCGATATGGACGTGCTTCTCGATAAGATCTGCAAGCTCTCTGTCGACAGTCTCGCACTCTGCGCCGTCGATGTGGTGCGCGAAAAAGGAAGGCGGCCTTTGATCGTGAATTCCGAAAAAGCCGTACCGCTTGCGATCGCAACGAATGAACTCATTCATAATGCGATCGACCACGGATTTCATAAGATGCAGCGCGGCACTCTGGTGGTCGGCACGGAGATCGATCATGGACGCCTGCATGTATATATCAAAAATAATGGACACCCGCTGCCGGAAGATTTCAGTACAAGGACATTTGATCTGGGGCTTCAAATCGTCAGAAATCTCGCAGAGATCGAACTCAAGGGCGAGTTTGGCTTAAAAAATGAGGATTCTATGGTCGTGGCAGATATTTATTGCCCGCTGGCTTTGATGGAGGCATAAAAAATGGCAGAAAAATATAGAATCGTCATAGCAGATGATGAAGCGCTCATCTGCATGGATTTAAGGGAAATGCTCGAAGAAGCCGGACACACAGTCGTCGGCGTCGGCTCAGATGGGGTGGAGGCTTTGGATCTTGTTAAAGAAAAAAAGCCGGATCTCGTCATCCTCGATGTGAAAATGCCGCGCCTTGACGGCATCCAGACAGCGAAGATGATCGCCCACGACAATGCGGCGCCCGTGGTCCTCCTGACGGCTTTCGGCGATGAAGACATCATCGAAAAGGCGAAGAAGTCCATGGTCTTCGGCTATGTCATGAAGCCTGTCGATGAGAGAAATCTGTTCCCCGCCATACAGATCGCAGTGTCTCAGTTTAGGCAGAAGAGTGAGATCGTGGATCGGGTGAAGGACATGGAGCGTGAATTCGCCGCCAGAAAAATCATCGACCGCGCCAAAGGACTTCTCATGGACTACTACCATATCAGCGAAGAAGATGCCTACCGACGTATGCAGCAGACCAGCATGAAACGCGGCATCGCCCTCGCTGATGTGGCACAGAAGATCGTCAAGGAAATCATGGCGAGAAAGAATAAATAGCGATACATTCCAAGCCATCCATACCATTTTATGAGTTTCGAAAGGAGCGATTTTTATGAAGTACACATTTTTCGGACATGCCTGCTTTCGTCTGGACACCGGCAAGGAGAAGCTGCTTTTCGATCCCTTCCTCACCGGAAATGGAGATGCCGCCGTATCTCCGAATCGGGTGAAATGCGACTACATCCTGCTTTCCCATGCGCACAACGATCATTTTGGTGACTCTGTAGAAATCGCCCGCCGCACGGGTGCTACGGTCGTTGCCATCCCTGAAGTCATCGGTCTTTTCCCGAAGACGGTCTTAAACTTTGCACCGATGAATCTTGGCGGCCAGTACAAGACAGACTTCGGCACGATCAAAATGGTACAGGCGCTGCACAGCTGCGGTGTGCCGGGCGGTATCCCCTGCGGATTTATCATTTCTTTCAAAGAGGGACCGACCGTCTACTACGCAGGCGATACGGCGCTCTTTGGTGATATGAAGCTCTTCGGTGAGATGTTTGATATCGACTATGCCATCCTTCCGATCGGGGATAACTACACAATGGGGCCGGATGATGCGCTCCTCGCCGCGAAATTCCTGAAAGCAAAGCATGTGATTCCCCTTCACTACAATACCTGGCCCGTCATCGCGCAGGATCCGGCGGCGTTTGCGGAAAAGGGCAGAGAAGAGGGCATAGACGTCATCGTCGTGAAGCCCGGAGAGAGTATCGAACTGTAAGCGGTAAAACATACAGGCAGAAAAAAGAGGAATGCTGATCCTGTCCCGATGAGACAGGATCAGCGATTCCCCGGTATGAGGAGTATCCATGACAAATAAGGAAGAAAAATTCTGGGGCGCCGTTCGTGCGTCTGAAAAAGACTGGCAGGCAGCTTCTGATCTTTTGACAGTCCTGTGGACAAAGGACATGTCGCCGGAGACATACAGCGCATTTCTCACCGCCTTTCGTCATATGGCAGCCCTTCAAGAGGAGATGACGCCGAAGCTCTCCAAGACATGGAAAGGAAGCCGCCAGTCGTATGCGGCGGCTTTTCTGCTAGAAGCCGCGAAGGCTTTCGACGTGCTGAAAGAGCTCGGACGCCATGCTCTGCTGCGGACTGACCTGCCTGTACCGGAAGAGATCCTTGCCCTCGTGGAGCTCTCCGGCGGGGCAGCCACAGAATGGCAAAAGATCCTCCGCTATATGGAAGATACGGAGGGAAACCGCTTGAAGATGGAAGCGCGCCTGCATCGCATCGCTGCCTATCAGGAACGCGGGGAAAAGGAGAGCTTTGCACTTCTTCGTTTCCTGTACAACGGAGAAGATGCCGTCGCTCTCATCTACTGGAAGGATGTTGTAACGGATCTCTCCCGTTTCCTCTCTGCCGTGAATCGGGAAGCAGAGCTTCTGCAGAAGCTCATCGAAGAGGCATAAAGATGGCAGGGCCGCGGATTCCATGCCAAACGGAAGATCGCCCCTGCCATTTGCCCTTTTTGGGCAGAGAGTCCCTTTAATATTTCAAGTTTCAATGCTTCCCACTGGAAATTTCTCAAATATCATGTATAATAGAAGTACATGGAGGAAATGCCATGCAGCAGAGTTGTTCTGCTTGTCCAATTGATGATTATTTCCCTGATTATCAATTCGGCTGCGTCTGAATCATACTCCTCAATGATTCGTTCGCACAGGAAAGCGGCTTACGCCGCTTTTTTTGTTGCCCTTTTATGGTATAATTTGGAAGATATTCAGCAGCCGCTTCCCTTGATCTTTACGATATTTTTTCCTGCAGCGATGCAAAAGGAGATACATATGACCAGACCGGTGCGCAATTACAAATGGAAGGATGGGAAAACGCTTTCCCTCGGAGATGTTTCCCTTGTCATGGGCATCCTGAACGTGACGCCCGACTCCTTCTCCGACGGAGGCTTGTGGAATACAAAAGAACATGCGATGTCTCATATGAAAGACATGGCAGCAGACGGTGCTGCTATGATCGATATCGGCGCAGAGTCGACAAGGCCGGGACACACAGAGCTGACGGCAGAGGAAGAGACAGCACGTCTCATGCAGCTTCTTCCGCTGCTGCTAGATGCAAGCAGCGTCCCGATCTCCATCGACTCCTACCACTATGAGACGATGGAAAAAGCTCTGGCTGCCGGAGCGCACATGGTGAATGATGTCTGGGGCTTTCAGTACGATGACGGCAGCATGGCCGCCGTCACGGCAGCCTATGGCGTCCCTGCCATCCTGATGCACAACCAGAACGATACCGTGTATGAGGGAGATATCATCTCCTCGATGAAGTCCTTCTTTGACCGGACCCTTTCCATCGCACTGGCCGCCGGTGTGAAGGAAGAGAACATCATCCTTGATCCGGGCATCGGCTTTGGAAAGACCGGCGAGCAGAATATGGAGGTACTCGCCCGCCTGGATAAACTCACACAGGCATACCCGTATCCATGGCTTCTCGGTGTCAGCCGCAAGCGGTTCATCGGCACGATCCTTGACCTTCCGGCAGAAGAAAGAGACGAGGGGACAGCAGCCGTGAACCTTTGGGGCATCGAGAAGGGCTGCACCCTCTTCCGTGTCCATGATGTGAAGACGACGGCAAGAGAAGTGAAGATGTGGGATGCGCTCAGAAAACAGGCGCGCCTGCAGCATGGGGGAAAGTGACTGTTGACCGAAGGGATCGTTGTGAGCATCCATCTATAGAAAAGAGAGCGCTTTGGCGCTCTCTTTTAATTGAGAATGATAATACGGCATAGCTATTGAGAATCAAAAATGGTATAATTGTTGCAAATTACATCTTTTACGGACGATGGATGGATGATCGAGAACATATCACAGACATAGAGCAAAACTGCACAGCAGAAGGACGCACCCGGTATTTTGTAAGACCGGAAAGACGCGTACATCAAATCTTCCATCCATCTCCAGAAATCGAGGGCATAATGACACAAGGACGAACCGCCTGCCGCTGGCATATCCGAGCAGGCGAAAACGAAACAAAAGAGATCCCTGCGTTTTTCCGCAGGCATTCGATCACAGATGGTCTTGCGCGTATCCTGATGCGGCGCGGACTGGATACAGAAGACAAATTATCCCATTTTTTATACGATGATCTGTCAGATCTCTCCGATCCCTTCCTAATGAAGGGGATGAAGGAGGGCGTCACCCGTCTTCTTTCCGCGATCGATCGCAGAGAGAAGATCGTAGTCTACGGAGACTATGATGTAGACGGCATCACATCGACTTCGATCCTCGTGCGCTGTCTGAAGGGCATGGGCGCGGATGTCGGATATTATATCCCCTGGAGAGAAACGGAAGGATATGGGCTGAATGAGAAGGCTTTGCTTTCCCTCCGGAAAGAGGGCTATACGCTCCTCATCACGGTGGACTGCGGTATCAGCTCGGCAGAGCTGATCGCAAGGAAACCCGAGGGTTTGGATATCATCGTGACTGACCATCACACACCGCCCGAGCAGCTGCCGGCATGCATCGCCGTGATCAATCCTCACCAGAAGGACTGCCCGTATCCGTACAAGGAGCTGGCGGGCTGCGGCGTCGCTTTCATGGTGGCCAGAGCACTGCATCTCTCGCGGGATGGTGTCGATTTCACAGACAATGTAGAGCTCGCCGCACTGGGGACGATCGCAGACGTGGTATCTCTGACCGGAGAAAACCGTATCCTGGTACGGGAGGGGATGAAGCGTTTCCTTACGACCTCCATCAAGGGTCTTTCTTCGCTTCTGATCGCATCAGGCATCGTCCATGAGGATACGAAAGCCATCACACATGCGGATCAGGTGTCCTTCGGTCTGGCGCCCCGTCTGAATGCAGCCGGACGCATTGCCCATGCCAGAGAAGGCGTACAGCTGATGACGACAGAGTCCAGTGAAGAGGCAGAGCGTCTCGCGAGCCAGCTCTGTGATACGAATGTGACGCGCCAGCAGATCGAGCGGAATATCTTCGAGGAAGCGCAGAAACGCATCGCCGAGCTGCAAATCGAAAAGGACATGGCCCTTGTCGTGGACGGGCAGGACTGGCATCCCGGCGTCATCGGCATCGTGGCGTCGCGCATCCTGGAGATCTACCATCGTCCGGTACTGGTGCTGACAGTCCGAGACGGAGTCGGGAAGGGCTCCTGTCGCTCCATCCCTGCTTTCAATATCTATGAAGCCCTGGCAGCTCAGAAGGATCTCTTGCTCCAGTATGGCGGACACAAAATGGCAGCCGGCTTTTCTATCGAGGCAGACAAGATCCCCGAATTCCGAAAACGTCTCAATGCCTATGCAAAAGCAAGGCTCACTCCCGAAGACTGTATCCCTGTCCTTGAGGTAGAGGAGTGCCTGCCGCTCTCCGATGTATCCATTGATTTCATTCACTCGCTCGACCTTTTAGAGCCCTGCGGCTGTGACAATCCGAAGCCCATCTTTGCCACGCGGCAGGCTTTCGTGGAAACGGCGCGCCGCATCGGACAGGACAGACGGCATTTCAAATGCCAGCTGTCGGCCGGGAAGGAGCTTATCGATGCGATCTTCTGGGGCGTGGGGGATATCGATCCCTGCCGCGCAGGGGATGTGGTCGATCTTGTTTTTGAACCGGAAGTCCATGAATGGTATGGCGAGCATGTGCAGCTCATCTGCCGCGATATCCGAGAGGAAAATGAGAAGCTGCTCTCCCGCGATCTGCTGGTAGAGATCTACAAGAAGCTGACCGTTTTCCTGAAGGACCAGCCACAACCTGTGAAGGAGGTACAGAGCTGCCTCATGGCGCAGGGAGGCTTCGAAAAAGTCAGCCTCAGCATGGGACTTGCCGTTTTTGAAGAGCTTGAGCTCCTCTCACGCTTTTCCAGAAACGGGGAAGAATTTTACCAGCGCCGTATCGCAACGAAAAAGCTGGATCTCATGGAGTCTGAAGTGTATAGGAAGCATAGAATGTTTTAGGGCGAGGACGTGACAGCTTCGCCGTGGATCCTTCGGGATGCCTGAAGATATCATCTCACTTTACCAGTCACGCCTGATACCGGCTCTCCTTTCACAGGTGATGATACACCTCCATTCCTTGGAACGTAGAAATCAGAGAGCGGGCAGTGCCATTTTCATGATTGCTGCTTCCGGCACTGCCTTCTGGAGCTTGCACCCGAAGTCCTTAATTTTGATGCTGTAAGGAGGCACCGCTATGAATGATACAGAAAACAAAAAAACAGAAGTACCGGTAGAAACGAATGCCCTTCCAGCACCAAGCGTATTCAATCGCAATCTCAATGAAGAGACCATCCATACGGATGCCTCCGCTTCGACGCTGGCCGAATTTCTGATCCATCAGGATGAATATGTAGAACGCATGAAAGAGCGGCAGGATTTTGCCGGAGAAAAAGAAGAAGAGCATAAAAAGCTCTTCGACAAGCTGAAAACGTACATGCATGATGAGAAATCGCTCGACCTCATCGAAGAAGCCTACGAGCTGGCAGAAAAAGCCCATGCGGGACAGACCAGGCAGACAGGCGAGCCATACATCATCCATCCTGTCTCCGTGGCCTACATTCTGGCGGAGCTGGAAATGGATAAGGAAGGCGTCATGGCAGCACTCCTGCATGATGTCGTCGAGGATACCGGCTATACGCTGGAAGATCTCAAAATGCTCTTTGGTGAAGAAGTCGCTTTCTTGGTCGATGGCGTGACGAAGCTCTCCCAATTCCACTACAAGGACAAAGAGGACCAGCAGCTTGAGAATTTCCGCAAAATGTTCCTCGCGATGGCCAAGGATATCCGTGTCGTCGTCATCAAGCTGGCAGACCGCCTGCACAATATGCGTACCCTAGGCATCTTCCGGCGGGAAAAGCAGATCCGCATCGCGCGCGAAACGATCGAGATCTATGCTCCGCTGGCACACCGCTTGGGGATCTATAACATCAAGTGGGAACTGGAGGATCTCTGCTTCCACTACCTGCATCCGGAGGAATATGCTGACCTCGTGCGCCAGATGAAGCAGAAGCGCAAGGCGCGTGAGGAGATCGTCGATGATACCATGCGCGTGCTTCACGAACACATCGAGGAAGCAGGGATCAAGGCGACCATCACGGGACGTCCGAAGCATTTCTACAGCATTTATAAGAAAATGAAAAGGGATAACAAAGACTTATCCCAGATCTATGACCTCTATGCGGTGCGTGTCATCGTGGATACCATCCCGCAGTGCTATGCGATCCTCGGCATCGCACACTCTCTCTGGAGACCTCTTCCGAACCGCTTCAAGGACTACATCGCCGTCCCGAAGCCGAATATGTACCAGTCGCTCCATACGACCGTCATCGGGACGAAGGGGCAGCCGGTAGAGATCCAGATCCGCACGTGGGAAATGCACCATATTTCCGAATACGGTGTCGCCGCTCACTGGCGCTACAAGGAAGGCAGACATGCCGGCGGCAAGGACTTTGATGCAAAGATCTCCTGGCTGCGCCGCATCTTGGAATGGCAGGATACCAGCAACCCGAAGGAATTCATGAATGCCTTGAAGCTCGATGTCTTCTCGGATGAAGTCTTCGTCTTCACACCGAAGGGCGATGTCATCAACCTGCCGAAGGGCTCGATCCCGATCGACTTTGCTTACCGCATCCATACCGAAGTCGGCAACCGCTGCATCGGTGCGAAGGTGAATAATAAGATCGTCCCGCTCGATACGAAGCTGAAGAACGGGGATATTGTCTCTGTCATCACTTCGAAAAATGGCAAGCCGAGCTATGACTGGATCAATATGGTCGGTGCTGCTGACAGTAAGGCGAAGATCCGCAGCTGGTTCAAGAAAGAAAACAGAGAAGAAAATATAGCACGCGGGCAGCAGCTCCTGATCGAGGAAACAAACCGTCTCGGCTATGAATGGAAGAAGCTCATCGGAAAAGACCGCCTGCTCGAGGTCGCGAAGACCTTCAACTGTCCGACCACCGATGACCTTCTTGCCTCCATCGGCTTCGGCGGTATCCCCGTGAAGAGCACAATGGTGAAGCTCACGGAAAGATACAAGAAGGAGCTTGCTCTCCAAAAGCCCGTACTTCAAAAGACCGCAAAGGATCTGGAGAATCTCAAAATGCGCAGCATGAAAGCGCGCTCGTCCTCCGGCATCCTCGTCCGCGGGGAAGTGGGACTCGAGGTGCATCTCGCCAAGTGCTGCACCCCGGTGCCGGGTGACTCCATCGTCGGCTTCGTGACGCGCGGCCGCGGCGTCTCAGTCCATTGTGCGGACTGTCCGAATGCCATCAATTTCCCGGACAAAGACCGCATGATCGATGTGTCATGGGAAGAAGAGACGGGCGGCATGTTCCTCGTCACGATTGAAGTCATCTGCTACGACCGCACCGGTCTCATGGCGGACATCCTGGCCGTGCTGACCGAGATGAAGCTCTCCGTCTCTGCTGCGAATGTCAAGGTCGAGAACAATGGCATGGCCGTCATGAATCTTGGCATCCAGATCAAGGATCTGGCGCAGCTAGACTTTATCATGACCAAGATCCGCCGCATCAAGGGCGTCCATTCAGTCAGAAGAATGCGGTCGTCGAAGGGGGAAAATTAGTAAGAAAGGGGGGGGAGTGGTGACTTGCATACCACTTTCTGGCATCGCCCCCATATATATTCGCGGCAAAGCCGCCACCTTCATTCCTAATTCCTCATTCGCGCAAAGCTTTCATTCATAATCAGTGGGCGGGCACGCCCCACGGGCTAACCCCGAACCCTAAACCATTTTATAAAGGAGACCTATCTATGCGTGCTGTCGTTCAAAAATGCAACTGGTGCAAGGTGGATTCCGAAGGTGAAGAAACGGCTTCCATTTCCAAAGGCTTTGTCGTTCTTCTGGGTGTCAAAAAAGGCGATACCGAGAAAGAGGCAGAGTACATCGCAGACAAGATCCTGCACCTTCGCATCTTCGAGGATGAAAATGATAAATTGAACCTGTCCCTTTTGGACGTGAAAGGGGAGCTTGCGATCGTTTCCCAGTTTACTCTCTATGGCGACGCCAGAAAGGGGCGCCGCCCCAGCTTTTCACAGGCGGAACTTCCGGAACGGGCGAATGCGCTTTATGAATATGTCGTTGACATCTGCCGTAAAGCCGGTGTCTCTGTTGGGACCGGCCGTTTCCGCACCCATATGAAGGTGGCCCTCGAAAATGACGGCCCCGTGACGCTGCTTCTCGACAGTGATAAGAATTTTTAGCCGCTGCCGCAAAAACGTGAATCAAAGGAGGATTTGTTATGAAAATCAAATACACAGTACTCGGTCCTTTTATGACAAACACCTATATCGTGTACAATGAAAAGACCATGGAAGGGCTGGTCGTAGATCCCTCCTTTACACCGGAACACTACATCCATGCCATCCTGCAGGATCAGATCGAGCTGAAATCCATTTTTCTGACACATGCCCATGTGGACCATATGGCCGGCATGAATGCGCTGCGCGCCCGTTTCCCGAAAGCCGAGCTCTACATGAGCCGCGGGGACGCCTCGTATCTGAAAGACCCCTCCAAGAATTTATCCTATACATTCCCCAACCACGTACTCGTAGAGGATCCGGAGCACTGGGTGAAAGGGGGAGACCCTATCAAGACCTGCGGACTGGACTTTACCGTGATCGATACCCCGGGGCATACACCGGGCGGGATCTCCTTCTATGAAGCGAAGGAGGGCATCGTCTTCACGGGAGACTCTCTTTTCAATGGTTCTATCGGGCGCACCGATTTCCCCGGAGGCAGTATGACGACGCTCGTGACCGCTATCCGGAAGAATCTTTTCTGCCTGCCGGATACCGTGACCGTGCTTTCCGGACATGGTGATCCGACGACCATTGGCCAAGAAAAGAAGACGAATCCCTTCCTAGTGGGAGGCGGCCTATGAGATGGGGCGCTGAATTCTGGATGCGCATCGGCATTGCGCTCTTTTTCTTCGGACTGGTGGTCGCAGCCCCCATGATCCTCTTCCCTTTCACCGTCTCGCTGGTGCTCGCGATCCTTTTGAATCCGCTGGCGAAATTCATACATGAACATATCCGCGTCTGCCGCGGGATGGCGAAGATGCCCTATGATATCGCGATCCTGATCTCCTTTGCCATCTTTATCGGCATTGTCTATATGATCATTGTCCACATCGTCGTACCGTTCATCGGAGAATTCCGTGCCTTCGTGAAAGGCATCCCCGATATGGTGACAGCGGTGCAGCAGGCGATCCCGGAGATCGAGCGGCAGTACCAGCTCTCCCTGATGCCGCCGGAAGCGAAAAATTTCATTTCCCGCATTATTCAGGATGTCGGCGAGTATACGCTGAAGGTCGCACAATTCAGCCTGTCCGCGATCTTCTCTTTTGCAAGTACAGTGGTTGAGCTCATCGTCGTACCCTTCATCACATTCTACATGATGAAGAAAGGCAGCTATTTCGTGCATGTCTTCATCGGTTTCTTTCCTGACCGTTTCCATCATCATCTCGAGACGATCTTCACGGAAATCCACTTCATGCTGAATGCCTACCTGCGCGGGCAGCTGCTCCTTTCCATCATCATGGCCTTTGTCGTTTTCCTCGGCATGTGGTCCATGAATATTCCCTATCCTCTGGTCATCGGACTTCTAGCAGGCGTCGTGGAAATGATCCCTCTCATCGGACCGATCATCGGAGCGATCCCGCCCGTTTTCCTCGCTCTGCTTCAGGGGACAGGCGTCATGGTGAAAGTCATCATCTTCTACATCATCGTCCAGCAGCTCGACGGTCATTTCTTCATGCCCAAGCTCATGGGCAGCATCATCGATGTACATCCCGTCGCGATCATTGCCGGAGTCCTCATCGGCGGACAGCTTTTCGGCATCGTCGGCATGATGATCTCCGTCCCGCTGGTCGCCGTCCTGCAGGTCATCCTGCGGCATATGTGGTTTTATGATAAGTACAAGATGAGAAAATAGGGGAGCGCTGGCAGCTTTCGGGAAATATCGGCTTCTCCGACTTCCCCTTTCTGATTCCTCATTCCTAATTTAAAAGTGGAGGCATTTTCATGAAAAAGTCCACGGTTATGAATACCCTGCGAAAAAAAATCCGTGAGCACAAATATAAATTCACTTCGCAGCGTCAAGTCATTCTGCAGGCCTTCCTTGACAGCAAAGAAAAACACTTGAGTGCAGAAGACCTGTATGCGATGGTACGGGATGAGAATCCGGACATCGGGCTTGCGACGGTCTACCGCTCGCTGGAATTATTCACATCGCTGGAGCTTCTCAAAAAGCTCGACTTCGGTGATGGACGCAGCCGCTATGAGCTGAATGATCGTTCACTGAATCATTCCCATTACCATCTCATCTGTCTTGGCTGCGGGAAAGTGATCGAATTCTCCCATGAATTATTTCTTTCCGATGTGAAGGACAAGATCCAGAAGGATAGCGGATTCCACGTGGTCGACTACCAGCTGAAATTCTACGGCTATTGCAAAGACTGCGCGAAGAAAGAGTAAAGACAGAAACCCTGCGGCGCTCATCGCTCCTCTTTGAAGGACCAAATCCCTCCCGCTCTTTTTCTGGATCCATCCCCGGAAGAGCCGCAGCCATTTTTTAATTCCCATTTGCCATTTCCCCTGTAGAAATGGTACAATTTAGTTTGTTAATGTCTTTGATAGACAGAGGAGGGGCGTTGAAGCTTCTGCTCCTTCGAAAATGTCTGTCAAATCAAGTAAAGAGGTGTCACAATGCAGGCATTAAAAGGAACCCATGATATCCTGCCGGACGAAGTCTACAAGTGGGATTACATGGAAGGCGTCATTCGTGACGTATGTGCGCGCTACGGATACAAAGAGATCCGTACCCCGATCATTGAAGCGACAGAATTATTTCAGCGCGGCATCGGCGATACCACCGACGTCGTGACGAAGGAAATGTATACCTTCAAGGACAGAGGAAATCGCTCTGTCACCCTGCGCCCGGAAAATACAGCCTCAGCTGTCCGTGCGTACTTGGAACATAAAATGTATGGAGACCAGCAGGTACATAAGATGTTCTACATCGGCTCCATGTTCCGCTATGACCGTCCGCAGGCCGGCCGTTACCGTGAATTCCACCAGTTCGGGCTGGAAGTCCTCGGTGCGTCCTCTCCGCTTGCGGATGCGGAAGTCATCGCGATGGCTTGTGAGATTTTCCATAAGCTCGGACTGAAAGATCTCGATCTCCATCTGAACTCCATCGGCGATGCGAACTGCCGTCCGCAGTACAGACAGAAGCTCATCGAATTCTTCGAACCCAAGGAGAGCCAGCTCTGTGAAGACTGCAAGGCCAGACTTCACAAGAATCCGCTTCGACTTCTCGACTGCAAGGAAGAGGGCTGCAAAGCGGCGGCTGTCGGTGCGCCGGTCATCACGGACTATCTCTGCGAGAGTTGCCACCAGAAGTTCGAAGCTCTGAAATCCTACCTCACAGCTCTTGGGATCTCCTACACCATCGACCCGAAGCTCGTGCGCGGGCTCGACTACTATACGAATACCGCTTTCGAGATCCAGTATCCACCGCTCGGAGCGCAGAGCGCAGTCTGCGGCGGCGGCCGCTATGACGGCCTCGTCGAAGAGGTCGGCGGTCCTTCCACACCGGGCATCGGCTTTGCGATCGGTCTTGAACGTCTCCTGCTCGCTTTGGAAATGCAGCATCTGATCCCCGAACCGAAAGCAGATAAACACGTCTACATCGCCGCTCTCGGCGAAAAAGCACAGGCCGAAGGCGTGAAGATCCAGTTCGCACTGCGTCAGGACGGCGTCATCACAGATATGGACCTTCAGGGCAGAAGCCTCAAAGGCCAGATGAAGCAAGCAGGCAAGACAAAGGCTGACTTCACCGTCATCATCGGCAGCAATGAGCTGGCTTCCGGCAAAGCCATGGTAAAAAACATGGCAGAAGGCACGCAGGAGGAGATCCCATTCGCCGAAGTCGCCGGGTATATTGCAAAGTTTGAGAAATAGCCATTTGGTGACCGGCCTCTGCCGGCAGGCGAAGCCGAGATGTAATCATGCGTGATCCTCCGGCTTTATCCGTCAATACACACAAATAAGCAAGCTAACATATCATTTATTTTCGCTGACGGGATCTCCTTACGATCTCTCACAGCGTCAACATTTTTATAAAGAGGTGCTCTAATATGGAAACAATGGCAGGGATGCATAGATCCTGCGGATGCGGTCTGGTAACAGAAAATGACTGCGGCAAAGAACTGACACTGGCAGGCTGGGTGAATACCCGTCGTGACCATGGCGGTCTCATTTTCATCGACCTTCGCGACAGAAGCGGTATTGTACAGCTCGTCATGAGCCCACAGTACGGGGAAGAAGCATTCCACAAGGCTGAAGCCTGCCGCAGTGAATTCGTCCTCGCTGTCAAAGGCAAGGTCAGAGAGAGAAGCGAAGAAACTGTCAACCCGAAGATGAAGACCGGCAAGGTGGAAGTCGTCGTTTCCGAGCTTCGCATCCTGAATAAAGCGAAGACCCCTCCATTCTACGTCGAAGACGGCATCGATGTCGATGAAAACGTCCGTCTGAAATACCGCTACATCGATCTGCGCCGTCCGGAAATGCAGAACCACCTCATCATGCGCCATAAGATCGTACATGAGATGAGAACCTTCCTCGATGAACACAATTTCCTCGAAATCGAGACCCCGATGCTCACCAAGAGCACCCCGGAAGGCGCACGCGACTACCTCGTCCCATCCCGCGTGAACCCGGGCAAATTCTACGCTCTGCCGCAGTCCCCACAGCTCTTCAAACAGCTGCTCATGGTTTCCGGTCTGGAACGCTACTTCCAGGTCGCTCGCTGCTTCCGTGATGAAGACCTGCGTGCCGATCGCCAGCCGGAATTCACCCAGCTGGATATGGAGCTCTCCTTCGAAGACCAGGACTTCATTCTGGACCTCATGGAACACATGATGCAGAGAGTCTTCAAGAAAGTCCTCAATGTCGATATCCAGATCCCGTTCAAGAGGATCAAATGGGATGACGCCATGACTCTCTATGGTTCCGACAAACCGGACCTTCGTTTCGATATGCATTTCTATGATGTATCCGACCTGCTCCGTGACACCGGCTTCAAAGTATTCCGCTCCGTCCTCGATAATGGCGGCTGTGTGAAAGCCATCACCGTCAAAGGCGATGCCGGCATTCCGCGTCGTGAACTCGACGGCCTCGTCGAATACGTCGGACACTATGGCGCCAAAGGCCTGGCTTGGATCGGCTTCAATGAAGACGGCAGCCTGAAGTGCCAGATCACCAAATTCCTCGGCGAAGACAAGATCCGTGAGATCGGCAAAGTCTGCGAAGCGGAAAAAGGCGACCTCGTCCTCATCATTGCTGACAAGCCGAAGGTCGTCGCACAGGCTCTTGGCGAACTCCGTCTCGAAATGGCTCGCCGCATGGGCCTCATCGACCCGAATGAATTCTGCTTCCGCTGGGTCACCGACTTCCCGATGTTCGAATACAGCGAAGAAGAAAAACGCTACGTCGCTGAACATCATCCATTCACCGCACCAAGAGATGAAGATGTACAGTACCTCCTCACCGATCCGTCCAAGGTCTATGCGAAAGCCTATGATATGGTCCTGAACGGTGTCGAAGCCGGCGGCGGCTCCCTTCGTATCTACCAGCAGGATCTGCAGGAAAAAGTATTCGAAGCCATCGGCATCTCTCAGGAAGAAGCAGAGCAGAAATTCGGCTTCCTGCTTGATGCATTCAAGTACGGCGCTCCGCCGCATGCAGGCATCGCCCTCGGCCTTGACCGTCTTGTCATGCTGATGCTCCACCTCGACTCCATCCGCGATGTCATCGCCTTCCCGAAGACCCAGAGCGCGATCGATCCGCTCACCCAGGCACCGTCTGTAGTCGCTGATAAGCAGCTGAAAGAACTGCACATCAAGACCGCTCTCAAGAAAGAGAAAGAAAAAGACCTCTTCGCAAAACCGGTCGACTAATTTTCATCAAAAGGAGCTGTGAAGAAATGAGGATTCATTTCTTCACAGCTCCTTTTTGCTTTGCTTTCGTTTCAGCGATGAAAATGGTATTCCCGTATCGCAGCCTTCCCCTAGAGGGGAAGGTGCCCCGCAGGGGCGGATAGGGTGACTATGGTATGAAAGACAGCTGAGATAAAGTTTCCCGGTCACTCCTATGAGAGGCACAAATCCCCGCGGCAGAATGAAAGCGAAAATGAGACGATCGTTATTTCACAGCCCCTTTTGCGTGAATCTGCCGCGGCAGGAAATGGCAGAAAAAATACAGGAAAAATTTTATCTGCATAGTGTATAATAAATAGGAAATCATGGCGCGAAAGGAGGCATTCCATCAAAAATGAAGAAATTCCTATTTCTCCTGCTGTTCTTTCCCATGCAGGTGCTGGCAGCCGATGCCATGCCTATGGCAGACGTTTTTAGGCATCCGATCGTAGAAGGTCTCTTATCCGCCGTCATCCTTATCTCGCTGCTGGCGGAGATCAAGACCGCCGGATTCTCGGGCGGGGCACTGTCAGCGGCGATCGCTGGCTGTCTTCTGATCGGAGCGAACTGGTCAGAAGGCGATCAGATGCTCGAAGCTGTCTTGTACTTCGGCGGGCTGGCGCTGGTCATTCTGGACATCCTGGCGCTCATGACAGGCGTAGCGGCTGTCATAGGCCTCGTTCTCCTTCTCTCCGGGCTTTTCTTCACCTTCGGCGGAGATATGACTGCCCTCTATATCCTGTCGGGTGGCATACTTCTCGCCGGGATCGGTTTCTATTTCTTGGTCGATCACCTTTCACAAAGCCGGCTGTGGCAGAAAGTCACATTGCGTGATTCCCTCACAGGTCAGAAGGGCTTCAAGTCTTCCGCCGCTGATCTGTCAGCCTATGCCGGGAAAGAGGGGATGACGGACTCTGTCCTTCGCCCGTCCGGCAAAGTGGATATCGAAGGCCATATCCTGGACGCCGTCTCTCGTGGTGACTTCATAGAGAAAGGGAAGAAGGTCATCGTCATCAAGGCAGAAGGAAGCTATCTTGTTGTGAAAAAAGCGGATACCCGCTAGGCAGGTGCGATAGGATTGCCAGCGCCGATCCTATCGCAGAGGCAGATCCTCTGACCCTTTGACCCATGGCTTCGGCATACCCTTTCCGAAGCCGCAAGCTGAGAGTCCTGCCAAGCGGACTCTCATTGATTCCTGATTATAAAAAGGAGGCATGTATGGAACTTTTACTCTTTCCGGTGATCATCTTTTTCATCGCCATCGCAGCTCTGTCCGTCCTGCTGCACTTCGTGCCGATCGGACTCTGGATCTCCGCGCTCGCCGCGGATGTGAATATCTCCCTCTTCAATCTGGTGGGGATGCGGATCCGCCGCGTCTCTCCGCAGATGATCGTGCTGCCGCTCATCAAAGGCACGAAGGCGGGACTTCTCCTCAGCGTGAACCAGCTCGAAGCGCACTACCTGGCGGGCGGCAATGTGGATAACGTCGTCGATGCCCTGATCGCCGCGCATCGCGCACAGATCGATCTCTCCTTCGAGCAGGCAGCCGCCATCGACTTGGCAGGACGCAATGTCCTCGAAGCCGTCCAGATGAGCGTCAATCCGAAGGTCATCGAGACCCCGACCATTTCTGCGGTCGCGAAAAACGGCATCGAGCTCAAGGTCCGCGCCCGTGTCACCGTCCGTGCGAATATCGATCGCCTCGTCGGCGGGGCAGGGGAAGCGACCATCATCGCCCGTGTCGGCGAAGGCATCGTCACGACCGTCGGCTCCTCCGAAAAGCACACCGACGTACTGGAGAATCCGGATCACATTTCCCGTACGGTCCTCGGCAAAGGCCTCGACTCGGGGACAGCTTTTGAAATCCTTTCCATCGATATCGCCGATGTCGATGTAGGAAGAAATATCGGCGCCCAGCTCCAGACTGATCAGGCAGAAGCAGATAAGCAGATCGCACAGGCAAGAGCCGAAGAACGCCGTGCCATGGCCGTCGCCAAGGAGCAGGAAATGCGCGCCTATACCCAGGAAATGCAGGCGAAGGTCGTCGAAGCCCAGGCCGAAGTGCCAAAGGCTATGGCAGAAGCCCTCCAGAAGGGAAATCTGGGTGTCATGGATTACTATCAAATGAAAAATATTGCAGCCGATACCGAGATGAGAGAGAATATCTCCGGAAAGAAAGCATAGAGGGCTGCCAAGCAAGCATAAAAAAGAGAGCCGCGAATCCAATGATTCACGGCTCTCTTTTTATCTTTGGTTACAAACTTACGCTATATAGCAGTCAGTTCAGTGATCAGCCTTCAACTTTAACGTTAGCAGCCTGAGGTCCTCTTGCACCATCAATAATTTCGAAATCGACCTTCTGGCCTTCATTCAGTGTTTTGAAGCCATCAGCCTGAATAGCAGAGAAATGAACGAAAACGTCGCCGCCTTCTTCTCTTTCAATAAAGCCGTAGCCTTTTTCTGCACTGAACCACTTAACTGTACCTTTCATGGAAATTCCTCCTAAAAAAATGACTTACACTGCTCGTATTGAGCATGATTCAACAATACCATAAATTCATAGTTCAGTCAACCAAAAACATGAGAAAATGCAGAGAATATATGGGATTTCAGCGTTTATGCAAAGACAGCAGAAAGGCGGCTGATGGCGTTTGACAGGGGAGGGAAAAACAGGGCGCCGTCCCCATAAACCTCACCATTCCTCATTCTATTATGCTATAATATATCCGATTTGTGCTGCTGGAAGAGCCATTCTCTCCGGCGAAGATTTCATGTGTACCAGAGGTTTTGACTATGAATACGAATACGATACAGCATTATCTGAGTGCGGACGGCATCCGTCTGACTGTCGCGGATGCATCGAATGTATCCCTCGAAGCGGAAGCGATCCATCATCTGCCCCCGGCATCTGCGAGGATCCTCGCGAAGGCGATGACAGGGGCGGCAATCCTCATCAATGATTTCAAAAATCATGAAGGAATCTCCATCCGCTGGATGACAGGAAGCCCTTTGGGCGCGATCCACGTCGATGCCTATGACGGGCGCTTTGTCCGCGGTTTCTTGGACCATCCGGAAGCCGGAGAAGGCGTGCCTTGTGACGATGTGCATGAGGCCGCACTGGCAGCAGCGAAGGGACAGCTCTTCGTGACGCGCTACTCGCTCCTGAAGCTCCCATATACGAGCACGGTGAACCTGTCTCACGGAGACATTTCGGCGTGCCTCACAGAGTATATGAATACATCTGAACAGACGCTGTCGGCCGTGAAGCTGGATATCTCCATGACCGAAAAGGGCGATATCCTGCGGTCGGCGGGCTTCATGGCGCAGCTCCTGCCAAAAGGAAATATGGGCAGATTCGCAGAGCTTTTCCGTGAGCTGGATCGCTGGGACCTGACGAAGGATGCCAAGGAAGAAGGCTCTCTGGAAAAGCTTTTGGTCGAAGGCCAGTTCGAACTGCTCAAAGACGGCCCTTTGACCTTCCGCTGCACCTGCTCGGAGGAACGCATCAAAGGGACACTGAAGTCTCTCCCGGAGGCGGAGAAGCAGAGCCTGCTCGCCGATCCCTCCATCGAGATCGTCTGCCCGTATTGTGATAAGAAATATACGATCGCTCGAGATACACTTTCTAAATGGTTCATGGAAGGAGATCATGTACAATGAAAAAAATCGCTTTCATCGGAGGCACCGGGGCGGAAAATTCTGTCCTGCTGAAGGACGTGACCGAGCATATCATCGAGACGCCCTATGGCGAAGCGAAGTATGAAGCCGGTTTCTTTGAGGGCAGGGAAATCATCCATCTCTCCCGTCACGGGGCGCATCACACGATCCCCCCGCACAAGATCAATTACCGTGCCAATATGTTTGCCCTGAAGATGCTTGACGTCGCAGCCGTCATCAGCACGACGGCCGTCGGCTCACTGAATCCGGACTACAAACCGGGTGAGCTGGTGCTTCTCGACCAGTTCATCGATATGACGAAATCCCGCGAAGGGACCTTCTATGATGGCGAGCGCTATGGCGTTGCCCATCTCGACATGAGCCATCCGTACTGTGCATCGCTCCGGGAAGCGATCCTTGCCGCCGGAAGAAAGGAAGGCATCACTCTACACCCGCAGGGAACCTACATCTGCACGGAAGGGCCGCGTTTCGAGACCCCGGCAGAGATCAAGGCATACCGCATGTGGGACGCTGACGTAGTCGGCATGACGAATGTACCGGAGTGCCAGCTCGCCCGTGAAGCGGAGATCTGCTACGCAAGCATTTCCATGGTCACGAATTTCGCCGCTGGCATCACAAAAGATGAGCTGAGCCATCAGGAAGTCCTCGACTGCATGGCAGAAAACAGCCGCAACATGTACCGCATCGTGACCGACGTCTTCGAGACGTATGATGTAGAGAAGGACTGCCACTGCCGCCACGCCGCGGAAGCCTTCGGAGGATTTCACGTATGAGCGCGCTGCGATCGCTTGCCTGGGAAGGTGAGAGCCTCCGCCTTCTTGACCAGACGAAGCTCCCTACAGAGATCACCTATCTACGCTGCAGGGACTACCGTGAGGTAGCCGATGCCATCCGCATCCTTGCGGTGCGCGGAGCTCCTGCGATCGGTGTCGCGGCCGCCTATGCCGTCGTTCTCGCCTATAGAGAGTGCCTTTTGTCCTCTGATGTATCGGCTGCCTTTCACCACGCCTGCCAAGAGATCAGCGCGGCGCGTCCGACTGCCGTGAATCTGTCCTGGGCCGTTTCCGAGATGGAGAAGGTCTTCGATCGATATCCTGCCAAAGAAGCGGGAGATGCTCTCCTTGCCAAGGCCCGTGATATCGAAGCGGAAGATATTCACACCTGCCGGTCCATCGGTGAAAATGGTGCAGACCTTTTCCAGGGAAGAAAGGGTCTTCGCATCCTGACCCACTGCAATACGGGAGCACTGGCGACGGCAGGCATCGGCACGGCCTTCGGCGTCCTCTCCGTCCTTCATGAGCGTGGAGCGATCGAGTGCGTGTATGCGGATGAGACACGTCCGCTCCTGCAGGGGAGCCGCCTCACCGCGACTGAGCTCATGGAAGGGCATATCCCGTGCTGCCTCATTTCCGATACGATGTCCGCTTCCGTCATGCGCGACAAGAAAATAGACGCCATCATCGTCGGTGCAGACCGCATCGCGGCGAATGGCGATACCGCCAATAAGATCGGCACCTACGGCCTTGCCGTCATGGCAGCCTACCACCATATACCATTCTACATCGCTGCCCCGTTCTCGACATTTGACTTCTCCATCGCCTCCGGCAAGGAGATCGTCATTGAAGAAAGAGATCCGGACGAAGTGCGGAAATTTGCCGGCGTCTACAGTGCGCCGAAAGACGTCCCTGTCTATAATCCCGCCTTCGATATCACGCCGTCCTCTCTCATCGCCGGTATCATCACGGAAAAGGGCGTGCTGAAAGCGCCGTATGAAACGGCGATAGAAAAATATAAAAAAGAGCTGGCCGCCAAAAGCCGGTAAGAAGGGCTATCCGCGGCCACCCGACATTCCCTCGATATGTGCGGCAAAACCGTCACCACCATTCCTCATTCCTCATTTCCTATTTGAAAGGAGCCTCTCATGTCTGAATCCATGATTCGTGATATTTCCTTGGCCGACGAAGGCCTGCAGCGTATTTTCTGGGTCGAAAAATTCATGCCCGCACTGAATACACTGCGTGAAGAATTCGTCAAAGAGCAGATCTTCAAAGGCAAGACCATCGTCATGTCCATCCATCTCGAAGCGAAGACCGCCTACCTTGCGCTCACGCTGAAAGCAGCGGGTGCGAATGTCATCTGCACCGGCAGCAATCCGCTCTCCACGCAGGATCCGATCGCAGCCGGCCTCGTCAAGAGCGGCATCACCGTCTATGCATGGCATGCCTGCACCGAAGAGGAATATTTCATGTTCCTGAACAAGGCCCTCGACCACATGCCCGACATCATCATCGACGACGGCGGCGACCTCGTACACCTGCTCCATACCACCAGAAAAGAGTGCCAGAAGAACCTCATCGGCGGCTCTGAAGAGACCACTACGGGCGTATATCGTCTGAAGATCCTTGAAAAGGAAAACAAGCTGGAATTCCCGATGATCGCAGTCAATGATTCCTACTGCAAGTACCTTTTTGATAACCGCTACGGCACCGGCCAGTCCGCCTGGGACGGCATTATCCGCAGCACGAATCTCACCGTCACCGGCAAGACCGCTGTCATCGCCGGCTATGGCTGGTGCGGCAAAGGCTGTGCGATGCGTGCGAAAGGCCTCGGCGCCCATGTCATTGTGACAGAAGTCGATCCCATCAAAGCCATCGAAGCCGTGATGGATGGATTCGAAGTCATGCCGATGGCAGAAGCTGCTAAGCACGGTGACATTTTCCTCACCGTCACCGGCGACATCGACATCATCACCGAACCGCATTTCCTCGCGATGAAGGACGGCGCCATCTGTGCGAATGCTGGCCACTTCGACTGCGAAGTCAGCCGCAAGGATCTGGAACGCATCGCCGTCTCTCACTACGAAGCCCGCAAGAACATCGAAGGCTATGTCCTGCCAAACGGCAAGACCGTCTTCCTCATGGCTGAAGGCCGCCTCGTGAACCTTGCAGCAGGGGATGGCCATCCGGCAGAGATCATGGACCTCTCCTTCGCGATGCAGACCCTCGCAGCCCGCTACCTCCTCCAGCACGGCAAGGACATGAAGCCGGCCGTCTACACCCTTCCGCATGAACTGGATACCAAGATCGCCTCCATCAAGCTCGCTGCCATGGGATACCAGATTGATACCCTGACAGAAGCACAGAAAAAGTACCTGGGACTCGACTAAGAAGGAGCATCGATATGACCACACTGATCAAAAACATCGGACTTTACCGGAACGGCAAAGTCACCGAAAACCAGAATATTTCTTTAGACGGGAAATATATCATAGATTTCCCGGAAAACCCAAAAGACGAAGACTATGCAGAAGTTATCGATGGGAAAGGCATGCTGGCCTTGCCCGGACTTGTGAATACCCACACCCACGTTGCGATGACACTGTTCCGCTCCTACGCCGACGATATGGAACTGATGGACTGGCTGCAGAACAAGATCTGGCCAGCTGAAGACCACCTCGACGACGACATCGTCTACTGGGGAAGCATGCTTGCTTTCGCAGAAATGATCCGCGGCGGCACCACCGCCTTCTGCGACATGTACATGTTCATGGACTCCTGCGCGAAGGCAGCTGACAAAGCCGGTATCCGCGGAAATCTGGCACGCGGCCTCGCAGGCATCAGCCCGAATGCACAAAGCGGCCTTCAGGAGAATATTGAGCTCTTCGAGAAATGGGAAGGCGCCGGAGACGGACGCTTCCATGTCATGCTCGGACCACACGCTCCCTACACCTGCCCGCCGGACTACATTAGGCAGGTGCGCGACGAAGCGATGAAGCGCGGCATCCCGATCCACATCCATCTCTCCGAAACAAAAGGGGAGGTAGAAAACTGCCTCAAGGAATACGGCAAGACACCGATCGCCCTCATGAATGACCTCGGTCTCTTCGAGCTGCCGACACTCGCAGCCCACTGCGTCCATGTGACCGACGAAGACATCGCCATCATGCAGGAAAAGCACGTCCGCGTCGCACATAATCCGGGCAGCAACCTGAAGCTCGCCTCCGGCATCGCACCCGTCGTCAAGATGAGAAAAGCCGGCGTCACCGTCGGCCTTGGTACCGATGGCGCCTCCTCCAATAATAAGCTCGACATGTTCGCAGAAATGCGCCTCGCCTCCCTCATCCATAAAGCGAATACCTACGATCCCTTCGCCATCACTGCGACCGAAGCCATGGAGATGGCGACCGTCGATGGCGCCAAATGCCTCGGCTATGATGACCTTGGCAAGCTGGAAAAGGGCGCACTCGCCGATATCATCCTCGTGGACAGAAGCGGCTTCCACTGGCACCCGCGCTTCGACAGCGTCTCCCTTGCCGTCTATGCCGGAAACTCCATGGACGTCGACACCGTCATCATCAATGGCAAGACCGTCATGCGTCACAAAGAGATGACGACCATCGACACAGAAAAACTCTATGCCGAAGTCGATCGCGTGACAGAAAAGCTCTATGCTTTCAGCAAGAAATAAGGATAAAGAAGGATAGGCGCGCCCCTTGTATGCGCCTGTCACTTTTTTCTGCTTCACAGCCTATGATAAAAAGCCTTTCTCTTTCAAGAGGGCAAGCAGGGGATTTTTATCCTTTGAAAAATACGGCATAGTTTCGGAGAAATCCGGCTATGCCGTTTTTCTTTGCTTGCAGGCAGGTCAAATGCACCCATATAGCCACGGAAGAATCTGAAATCTGACGGTTTGGAAAAGAAATAAAAACCTCCAAGGACATGGCACGGGAGGTCTGGTACTAGATAAATACACATTTATGTGACATAATAACGCTATATGGATGACTAAGAGATGAAAAGGAGATACATATAACTGTCCCTGAAGAAATAAAAAGAATAAGACGGCGTTCATTCCTCACACAGCAAGATTTTGCGGATAAAATCGGTGTAGCATTTTCTGCTGTGAATCATTGGGAGTCAGAACGTGCAAAGCCAAACTTGAAAGCAATGATAAGCATCCATGCGTTTTGCCTTGAGAACCATATTCCTTATGAAACCATCGGGGAAACATGGCTTGATTACAAAATAGAGAAATAAAGGAGCGTTACTGTTATAACAGATAAAAAGAGGTAGAGAAAGTGACACTATTACAAGATCTAATCCAGCAGATAGAGGATCCTGCTCTCAGGGAGAGGATTCTGCAGGAAACCAATAAGCTTATAAAACAGAAAAAATTCGGACTTGTCTTCGAGGAGCATTTGCCTGAATGCACGCCTCTTTACGATGTGCCGGTTCGTGTCGGCTCTAAGGTGGCGCTTAAGACAGGTTATGTCAGCGATATTTACACAGTCTTAAAAATTGATGCCCGCAAAGTGCTTTGCGACCGTAGAGAGACGCATGAGCAGGTAACATTTGAGCTGGATGAGCTTGTAGTGGTAGCTGAATTTGGTGAGCCGATCTATCCCACATTAAAACCACTTGACAGTGTCGAAAACGCTCCGGACTCGGCTCTTTGGCATACGCTTATCGAGGCGGACAACTACCATGCACTGCAGCTTCTTGAGTATCTCTATGCAGGCAAGGTTGACTGTATCTACATCGATCCGCCTTACAATACCGGAGCCAAGGACTGGAAATATAATAATGACTACGTGGACAGCTCGGATGCTTACAGGCACAGCAAGTGGCTGTCATTCATGGAGAAGAGACTGAGACTGGCAAAGAAGCTGCTCAATCCAGACGACTCCGTTTTGATTGTTACGATTGATGAGAAGGAGTATTTGCATTTGGGGTGCTTGCTGGAGGAAATATTTTCTGAAGCAAGAATACAAATGATAAGTAGCGTTATCAGTCCAAGAGGTGCAATGCGTAAAGATATGTTTACACGTGTAGAAGAGTATATTTATTATGTCTTTATTGGAAAGTCAGCAATATCACCCTTTGGACCCGATATGCTTCAATTCACAGACTACAAAAAAGTTGATATAAAGGTTTGGGCACAGTTGATTAGAACAAGTGCAAATGGACCACGTAGTAAACGCCCAAATTTATTTTACCCTGTTTATTTTAATAAAAAAAATGGGCGATATGTTGGAGTCGGTGACCCACTGCCTTTAAATATGCCAAGAGAAGAAGCACCTATTCCAGAAGGTTGTTTTGCTGTATTTCCAATTAGAAGAGATGGACTTGAAGTAAGCTGGGCATTACAAACCGAAACTTTTAAGATGAAAATTAAAAAAGGATATATCAAATTCGGCAAGTGGAATCCAGGAGATACTACCAGAGCAATGGCACATCTTCAAAAAGGTACCATGGAACGTATAGAAAACGGAGACATAAAGGTAATTGGAAAAGATGAAGAAGGAACAGTCATTTTAGGAGAAACAGCAAAAGCAAAAAGACCTTCAAGCATATGGAATATGCCTTCACATGATGCAGGAAGTAAAGGAAAAAATATTTTGACAGCTATGCTACCATACACGGATTTTTCATATCCTAAATCTCTGTATGCTGTTAAAGACGCCCTTAAGTTTATTGTAAACGACAAGCCGAATGCCCTTATTGTAGATTTTTTTGCTGGTTCTGGAACAACTTTACATGCTGTTAATCTTTTAAATGCTGAAGATAATGGAACTCGTAGATGCATTATGGTTACAAACAATGAAGTCTCAATAGATGAGGTAAAAAAACTCAATGATGAGGGATTGCATCCAGGTGATGAGAGATGGGAGAAAAATGGAATTTCGAGATACATTACTTGGCCTAGAACTCTTTGTAGTATTAAAGGAATTGATGTTAATGGAAATCCATTAAAAGGAGAATATCTTTGCATAGACAAGTTAATGTCTGAAGGCTTTAGAGCAAATGTTAAATATTTCAAGCTAAGTTTTCTGAATAAAACATCTGTTGCTCTTGGTCGTCAGTTTAAAGAATTACTTCCAGTTTTATGGATGAAGGGTAATGCCATTGGCAAATGTCCTGAGCTTGAAACAGACGAAATTCCTGCCATGCTGATACTGCCTGCAAATAAAATGGCAGTGTTAAACGATGAAATATACTACGCAGAATTTGACGAGGAACTCAAAAAGCACACTGAAATAGAGACTGTGTTTATCGTGACAGATTCCGAAAGTGCTTACAGAGAGATGATACGCCATTATGATGGTAAAGATTGCTATCAGCTTTACAGAGATTATTTGGATAATTTTAGAATCAACACAGGGAGGTAAATATGAAGGTTGAATTATTCGCATTTCAAAAAAGAGCCCTCGCTGATATCCGAATGAAGACAGCTGAGGCTATGGGAAGCTACCACAGGACACATGCTCCGCAGGTAGTTTCATTTACAGCACCTACAGGTGCAGGCAAGACGATCATCACGGCTTCTCTTATCGAGAGTATATTCTTTGGCGATGAAGTGTACGGAGAACAGCAGGATGCCATTATTGTCTGGCTATCTGATTCTCCGCCATTAAACGAGCAGTCAAAGCTCAAGATTGACGGAAAAGCAGATAAGATTCGTCTCGGACAGTGTGTGACAGTTACGGAAGATTCTTTTGACAGAGAAGTATTTGAGGATGGGCATATCTACTTCTTGAATACGCAAAAGCTCTCAAAGACCTCTAATCTGACAAAGAACAGTGATGGCCGTACCTATACAATTTGGCAGACTATTGCCAATACGGTAAGAGAGAAAAACGACAGGCTGTATTTCATCATTGATGAGGCGCACAGAGGCATGCAAGGCAGGGATGCAAGACGTGCTACTACCATTATGCAGAAATTCCTAAAAGGCAGCGAGGAGGATAAAATCCCGCCTATGCCTGTTGTAATAGGAATGTCTGCCACCACGAAGAGATTTAATGACTTGGTGGAGGGCACTTCATCTACTATTTACAAGTCAGTTGTCACAGCAGATGAGGTGCGTGCATCGGGACTGCTTAAAGACAGAATTGTTATCACCTATCCTGAAGAAGATGCTATCAACAATGATATGGCAATTTTGCAAGCGGCAGCAGATGACTGGAAAGAAAAATGGGATCATTGGACACAATATTGCTATGAGCAGCACTATGCTTATGTCAATCCGGTGTTTGTAATTCAAGTGTTAAATGGCTCCGGCAGTAAGCTTTCGGACACCAATTTAAGCGACTGTCTGAGTAAGATTGAGGAACGTATCGGTTTTAAATTTGAAAACGGGCAGGTCGTTCATACCTTTGGACAGACGAAGTCATCGATTCCTGCAAACGGACTTGATGTTACTTATGCAGAGCCATCCAGAATATCGGACGATAGAAATATCAGAGTGGTGTTCTTTAAAGAAAATCTATCCACAGGATGGGACTGCCCTCGGGCAGAGACTATGATGTCCTTCAGACATGCCACGGATGCTACTTATATTGCTCAGCTGCTTGGACGTATGGTAAGGACGCCTATGCAGATGCATATTCAAGTTGACGATGTCCTAAACGATGTGCATCTCTATTTACCGTACTTTAATGCAGAGACAGTGAAGGATGTAGTAGAGGCTCTGCAAAGCAGCGAAGGCGGAGAAATCCCGACAGATATTTACGGTCAGACAACTTCCAGCAGAAAATTTGTCACATTGACTGTAAGAAGGACACATAAGAAAACAGAAAGCGTCTATCCTGGTCAGATTTCGCTGTTTGATTTCAATTCTAGTAAGAATGGTGATACAGATTCAAAGCCGACCGTGCCTGATTCTGATGAGAGCACTCAAGGAAAAGAAGCCATAAAAACCGATACTCCACCTATGTCTGATATTCCAACTATTGCAGGAAGTGAGAAGATAAATAGCCCTCAGTCGAATCAAGCAGAAAGAGAACCTATCCAAACGAAAGAATCAGAAAATGCGGATACCACTGGCCGTGATAGTAGTAGGCAAACAGACCAAGCATCGGAAACACACGATACATTGCAGGACGAGACCGACACTAAAACAACAGATTTATTTGACAGAGAAGATGTCATGAAGTTTATCAATGATGCCGGATTGCTCACGTATGATGTCAGAAGTGTAAGTGTCAATAATTATCTGGTATCGCTGTTTAAGATGGCACATTTGCTTTCTATGTCAAACCTTCACAAAGAAGCTATCCGTGAAGTACAAAATGAAATAGCTGAAATGATCTATTCGTACATACAGGATTTAAAATCCAAAAACAAATACGATGAACTTGTACTTCAAGTAAAGCAGTTTAAACTTGAAACACAGATTTTTGATGCTTTCGGAGAGACTGTAGCCGGTTATTCTGTGCATAATTTCTTTACTACGACTGATACTGATGTGGATCGTCAGTTCCGTGTGGCAGACAGCAAGCTTGCGAATGAGGGTATTGGGAATGTATATGGCAATAAATATATGGATGTCAATGATCCAAATGGATTTAAGATTGATGTCATACTTTTTGTTGCCGATGAAGATAATCTGAAAAAGCTGCATGTGTATGCTGAAAAGAGATTCCATGATTTGAACGATACATACCGCAGACGTATTGCAACTGTAGATAATGAAAAAATAAGAAAGCAGTATGACACTATCGTTTCAGATGGAGATGTTGTAAGTAAGCATAATTTCCGCTTGCCGGAGACCATACAGGTTCCGCACGACACGAATGGCATAGAATATAGAAATCACCTATTTGTGAGCGATGAAACAGGAACAGCTGTATTGAAGCTCAACAACTGGGAGGCAGGAGTAATTGCTGAAGAAGAAAAGCAAGATAACTTTGTATGTTGGATTAGAAATCCATCGAGAGCATCTTGGGCACTTTGTATTCCTTATGAAATAGACGGAATTACAAAAGCCACCTATCCGGATTTTATTGTTATTCGCAGAGATGAAGTTTCGGGCTATGTGATAGACATTCTTGAACCACACAATCCAGACTTTAAGGACAATCTTGGTAAAGCTAAAGGATTTGCAGAATACGCTCGGCAAAATCCGGGAGTTGGTCGCATTCAGCTAATCAGAGAATCAAAGGATATAACAAGCAAAAAATTCAAGAGACTTGACATGTCTAAGAGCGCAATCAGAGACAAGGTATCTCGTGCTATGTCGAATGACGAGTTAGACCATATCTTTGACACCGATGGATTCTTTATGTAAGCAATTGATTTTTTACAATGAAGGCGTTCGCTCAAAAAGTTGTTTTTCATCAAATCCTTTAGTCGCGCCACCGTTTGAGGAAGGCTTTGGTATAACCAAAGGTCTTGACCGCCGGGTCACTCTTCGTGCCATCCTCAAAACGTTTCCGGCGAAATATCAGCGAACAAAATTTCTTTTAAGCATCAATGATCGCCAAAAGAAAACTTGTTCGCTATTTGTTTGCTGTTTATGCAGCGCCCAGAAATCCACTAAGAGGGAAAGACCGGTCAAGGAGTCGCTGGAGGGCGCAGACTTTTTCCGAAAAAATGAAAGACCTATCCCATGGGAAAAGGAAAGACTTTGATCCAAAGCCTGTACTCCGCCATTTCATAAGAAATCCGTGAAGCGGCCGTCATTTTGTGATATAATAAGCGATACAGACAAAGAGACGCAAGTCTAGTCAATATAGAGTAAGGAGAGACATAAAAGTGGGTTTTTCTTTGATTAATATCGGTTTTGGCAATATGGCAGCTGCAGCGCGCGTGATGGCGATCATCAGCCCGGAATCTGCACCTGTCAAGCGTATGATCCAGGACTCCCGTGACAAAGGGGATCTCATCGATGCTACCTACGGCAGAAAGACGAGAGCCGTCCTCATCATGGACAGCGGGCAGATCATTCTTTCCGCCGTACAGCCGGAAACGATTTCTCACAGACTGATGAATAAAGATGTGATCACTTCTGAAGGAATGGATGAAAACTGATGGCACAGACAGCGAAAAAAGATGAAGGCATTCTTCTGGTCGTCTCCGGCCCGAGCGGTGCGGGGAAGGGGACCATCTGCAATGCCATCCGCGAGAAATTTCCGGATCTCCAGTATTCCGTCTCGATGACGACAAGAGACCCCCGAAAAGGGGAAGTGGAGGGGGAGAGCTATTTCTTCCGCACCAATGAACAGTTCGAGAAGCTCATCGAAGAAGATGCCTTCCTCGAATATGCCAAGGTCTATGACCACTACTATGGCACGCCGAAAAAGCGCGCTCTCGACATGATCAGTGACGGGAAATCCGTACTGCTGGAGATCGACATCCAAGGCGCCATGCAGGTCAAGAAACGCTATCCGAAAGGCGTCTTCATCTACATCGTTCCACCGTCTTTGGAGATCCTGTCCGATCGTCTCTACGGACGCGGTACAGACTCTGAAGAGACCATCCAAAAGCGCCTCGCACAGATCACCAGTGAGCTCGCTATGGCACACCAGTATGACTATATCATCGTCAATGACAAACTCGAAGATGCAGTGAGAAAGACCAGCTCCATTCTGGAAGCCGAACGCTGCAAGCTGTCCCGCAATGAAGGGCAGATCGAGACCATTTTCAAACAGTATATCAATAAGGAGGTACCCTTAAAATGATGTGTTATCCTTCTATCGACAGCCTTGTCAAAAAGGTGGACTCCAAGTACACCCTCGTGACCCTCGCCGCTCTTCGCGCCCGTGAACTGACGGATGGACAGACCCCGCTCATCGATCACGCAGAAGGCAAGAAACCAGCGACCATCGCTCTCGAAGAGATCTATGAAGGCAAGATCACCTACTCCTTCAGCAAATAAAAATAAGGTCAGGCAGTCCAAGAAAGGCTGCCTGACTTTTTGTACGTTTCAGGGTGACTGGTGACTTGCAAACGACTCTCGGGCATCGCCCCCTATGTATTTGCGGCGAAGCCGCCACCTGAACCCGTTGACCCCTTAGAACCCGTTGAATTCGTTGAACCCTGAACCTTCCATCCATTTTTTAGTAAAGGAACTCATGCATGATGTTTGAAAATAAGCACATTGTCGTAGGAATCAGCGGCGGGATCGCCGCTTTCAAAGCAGCCGGTCTCGTGAGCCAGCTCCGCCAGAAAGGGGCTGATGTCCATTGCATCATGACGGCAAATGCCGCCAAGCTCGTGACACCGATCACCTTCGGCGAACTGTCTGGCAATGATGTCACTGTCGATATGTTCGCGAATATCAGCAAATGGGATGTCGAACACATCGCCCTTGCCAAGCTCGCTGACCTTTTCGTCGTAGCACCTGCGACCGCCGACATCATCGGCAAAGTCGCAAACGGCATCGCTGACGATATGCTCTCGACCACCATCATGGCGACGAAGGCGAAAGTCCTCTTCGTACCGTCCATGAATACAAACATGTACGAAAACCCCATCGTGCAGTCGAATATGGAAAAGCTGAGATCCTTCGGTTATGAATTTGTCGAACCGGAAAGCGGTCATCTCGCCTGCAATACCTCCGGCAAAGGCCGTTTCCCGGCACTTGAGACCATCATGGACTGCGCGGAAAAATGCATCTATGGCCGCGAACTCCTGAAAGGGAAGAAAGTCGTCGTCTCCGCCGGCGGCACCCAGGAAAAGATCGACCCTGTCCGCTATATCAGCAACCGCTCCAGCGGCAGACAGGGCTATGCCATCGCCAAAGCCGCATGGATGGAAGGCGCAGACGTGACACTCGTCTCCTGTACCACGGCACTTCCTGCGCCCTATGGCGTCAAGATGGTCTACGTCCAGGATGCCCGCGAGCTTGAAAAAGCCATGAATGCGGAATACGACAGCTGTGATGCTGCGATCATGGCAGCGGCCGTCTCAGACTACCGCCCGACTGTGCAGGCCGACCAGAAGATCAAGAAGGAAGACTTCGACTCCCTGCACATCGACCTTACACAGAATCCGGATATCCTCTATGGACTCGGTCAGAAGAAGAGGGGACAGTTCCTCGTAGGCTTCGCCGCAGAGACCCAGGACGTCATCGAACACGGTAAATCGAAGCTCAAAAGAAAGAACCTGGATATGCTTGTCGCCAATGACGTGGCCATGCCGGGCGCCGGCTTCAACGGCACGACAAACATCGCATCGCTCCTGTACAAGGACGGACATATGGAACAGTATCCGAAGATGAGCAAGGACGAGCTGGGCCATATCATTATCGAAAAAATGGCAGAGCTGATGAAATAAACAGAAGATGATGGAATAGACCCCCATCTTTCCCTATCTATACGAAAAACGCTGCGTGGAACATTGCCACGCAGCGTTTTTAGGTGTTTTTTCATATAGACAGCCCCATATGGAATGTCCATCCCTCGGTAGCAGGGGTATCATTTACTTTTAGAATAGATAACATTGAATTATCGAAAGTAACCATTTCCTAGAAAACATAGGCAAATTACCCCGCTTATCCGTTTTTATAGCATTTCCTCCAGATCGTAGACTTCTTTATACGAAAGTTCCAGTGCTTTCAAAAAACGCGCTTCCTCCAGCTCTCCGTCCTCTTCAAGCTAGTCAAGGACGACGAGATCCCTGATGAAGGAAAGAAACGATCAGATGATGCGATGCCGCATAAGACTGAAGAGAATCTCAGTGAGACGAAATCCATCTCTGCCAAAAACAAAAAAATCCAGATCGCTTTGGGCATCTGCCTCGCCCCTTGCATAGGAGCCGAAGAGATAGATTTCCTTCACATGATATTTTTTTCGCGAGCGGTCGTACCAATAGGGCAAAAAGCGAAAACAGCAAACATATTTTCTTTTGAGCAAGCAGTGAGGCCAAAGGAACTACCGTTCGGAAAATATCTCTATGGCGTGAGCCCACTCACTCGTTCCTTGATTTCCTTGATATCCTCCCGGATCTGGCTGATGACCCTTCCTGGGCCTTTCCGATCACGCGCATCCGTGATACTCATCGACTCCCCGCTCTCCTTATCCACCAGCTCTATCTTTCCCAAGTGGAGCTTCCCATCGATGATATGGAAGGCATCCGTATGAATGAGGCCGAAATCCGCATCGATCGTGACATCATAGAAATCCAGCGCCCGATAGCGGTTATGAAACGTACCAGTGATGCCACGGAATGGGATAAGACTGTAGAAACCGCCGCCGGAAGAGAAACTGCCGAAAGCCACGAGATCCTTCACATTCCCATCACAGTGGATCTCTCCATCCAGCGTGACCAGACAGTAGAACCTCGGCTCCTTGGTCGGGATACGGCTATCCAGTCCCTCCCCGTGGAGATAGATATTATACACGCGGCTATCGACATTATAGTCCCCGCGCGCTGTCACGATGCCGCCGTAGACTCGCGCCTTCACGTCCGAGAACATCATCGCCCCGTCATCGTAGTGGATATCCCCCTTCACATCATAGAAATCCAGCGCCGGCACATGAAGCTCCGGCATGGTGACCGTCCCCTCACAGATGAGATGAGACAGAGGCCCGCGTCCGGAAGCAGTCAAAGTCATCTTATCATGGATATCATCCCCCAGCCCCATGGAGGAAGGGATCACCCCCTTCGCCGTGACAGAGACGATCGAGGGGAGATTCTTTTCTTTGAAATCAATCTCGCAGTCCGCCTCGATGCCATTCCCCACCATCGTCCCGCCGAATTCCCCCGTCTTGATGTGGAGATCACTCACGCCGCGCGTGTCGATATGCCCATTCAGCGATACGCGCGAGACAAGATAGCGACGCTGCCGATAGAAAGCCGCCATTCGGCCATTATGTACCGTGATCGTGACATCCAGCGGCTTTCCCTCACGATTGAAATTCGAGATCCGATCCTCCAGCTTTTCCTTCGCATCCCGCGCCTTTTCCTGCTCGATCTCTCCCTGCCGGCGGTTGATGAAGTCCACATTCATCTCCTCATCGAAATACACCGCAAAGGCCGGGCTCTCGAGCGTGATCTCCCGGATGGTCGTAGAGACGAAGCGCATCCTGAGTACATCCCACGGATCTACCTTGAAAGATCCGGACGGCACACGAAGGATGGGATTCCCCGCCGGATCATCCCACGCCAGCTTCTCGAAAGTGACACCGCCATGGATATTCGCGGTGATCGACTCCACCGTGATCGTCCCCTGAAGCATCTCCTGCCGAGAAGCCGCATAGTTGAAAAGCTCTGCCGCTCCATAGCTCATGATTTTCGCTACCAGAAGCAGCAGACAGAAAAGAGCGAGCAGCAGACAGAAGATCCTGAGAAAATACCGTGACCAACGCTTCCCCATCCGAAGCTCTTTGAGTGCCTTCTTCATCATGCCGCTCCTTTCCTTACTACTCTATGCCTATTGTAGCATGTTCCGAACAAAGAAAAAACGTGGAAAGCACCCATGCGCAAAAAATCCCGCCTTCCTTTAGGAAAGCGGGATCGGTGCGTCAGTCATCTTGCTGAAAGTCATGTAGAAAAACGCTGATCCGATCGCAGAGCTTAATGGGATCCATGCCTCCTTGATCCCTGTCTATTTTCTTACATCCTTTGGTTTTGCGGGATTACTTTCCTTTTTTTAGCTCCGTATACACTTCATCATGATGTGTCACCTCCTTTTCCATCATCTGACTTAGTTTTATCTGCTCACGGGAAATACAAAATTTACTGACACCGGAAATCGTACAGCTTCTCACCTGCATCCATGAATACAAGGGACGGCAGGAGTTATTTCTAGAAGCGAGCTTGTCTTTTGATAGCATTTATGCTATCATCTAAATAGGAACACAAAGGAGATCATGATGTACAAGATTGAATTTTATGAGAACCAGCGTGGCGAATCAAAAGTCTGGGATTTTCTAGAAGCCCTGCGGGTGAAAAGCAAAAGTAGCAAGGATGCCCGTATCCAGTACAACCAGATTATCTTCTACATCGACCTTCTCGCCAAAAACGGCACCAATCTGCCAATCAATATCACCAAACATCTGGAAGAAGACATCTGGGAACTGCGTCCAGGAAATAATCGGATCTTTTATTTTTACTATGACGAGAGCCAGTATGTACTGCTCCATCATTTCCGCAAAAAAACACAGAAAACACCGAAACGGGAAATCGCCCGTGCCAAAGCAGAACGCGACGATTACATCCGTCAGAAGGAGGCAAAGCAATGAGAACCTGGGAAGACTATAAAAATCACGTAAAGGCAGTCAGCGAAGAAGAACGCCGCCATATGGAAGAAATCGAAGAAGTAAGCGATGTTGTTTCCTCCATCATCCGGCGGAGACAGGAACTGGGCATCAGCCAGCGCGCCCTTGCAGAGCGATGCGACATCCCCCAGTCCTCGGTAGCCCGTATCGAAACGCTGAAGACAACGCCAAAGCTCGATACTCTCATCAAGCTCATGCAGGCCCTCGACCTGAAACTTCAGGTGGCTGCAGCCGGCTGACAAAAATCAAAAGGCAATAACGCCCCGTTCATCATAGACACTGCCGCCAGCGGTCCCGCTGCGGATCGTGCGGCCCAGTGCCATGAGAGACGGGGCGATTCCGTCGATCTTTTCGACGGAATTTTCTTTATCCGGATCGATCTCCTCCCCTGCTATCTAATGCTATTAAGTTAAGGAAATCGTTAGCAACGCAGCGTCTTGCTTCCCCCTTCGAGGGAAGTGCCGAAGGCAATGGGGGCAAGCTAGCGGTATAGCGTGCTATGTTGAATAGTCCGATGTTATCGATATTCGAGCACTTTCATGCAATACCGCTACGTAGCCCCCTCATCTCACTTCGTTCGAAATGGTGTCTCACTGGATTTTCGCGTAGCTTCACCCCTAAAAATCCAGTTCGCTTGCACAAGCCCTTCGGGGAGCTCCCCCAATGGAGAGCCAAGAACGTTCTTCCACTTAACTTATTAGCATTACCCATGCGGGGAAGGCTTTTCGATTTTTCCCCGACCCGTCATCCTGAGCGGTCGATAACAGTCTATGTGAAATAATCTTCGCCAGAAAAAAAGAGGAGTGAGTCGAAGGATCTCCTCGCAAAGCCGCTACTTTTGATGGAGACACCAAAAATATTCTCGCTTGATTTATTTTTACATGCAGTTGCTGTATCCGGCGATCTGGAAGGCGGATTTGACTATTTTCCTCCATCAGTGCATGGATTTTACCCCAAAAGATAGAAAAACGGGGTCTCAAAAAGTCAAACGAGACTTTGTGAAAAAAGTGCGTTATTGTATCATATTTCCGGAGAAAAAACAAGGCCGAACAATTATACAAAACGCTAGATGGTGGGGGGGTGACAATTTATCAATCAAAAGGTTGTATTTTGAAAGCACTTTGCGACTTGCATTTTTTAGAGCATAGTTGTAGAATAAAGTCATGAGCTGAGGATGCATCTGTTTGCAAATCCAAGCCGGGCGGCGACTCCGATTTCGGAATTCTAATGCGCAAGGAATCATACGGAGAGTCGACTGATGGTGAGGATAGATCTGCAGAAGGATCCAAGGCCATCGGGCAGGCCAAGATGATGTGGACCTTTCTTTCGAAGCCTGCTCAAGGCCCAATCCATGTCAACCCCATAAACCCCGGAGAAATCCAATTTGACCGCACACTTCCCTGCTGCATGGGAGGGCGTGCCCCGACGATAGCCAAGACGTTCGTACTTCGGTACACTTGACGCCGCCGGCACCGATTCCGAGCATCCCCTACATTTCAGTAAAGGCGGGCGGTCTTTCCGGGTGTTTTTTTGTGCGACTTCTTCCTATATATAGCGTTTCTCCGCGGTGCGCTATACCATTGTTATCAGAGGAGGCATCTCTCACTCGAGATGTCGATCGCAGAGTGCCATCCTATTCTTTCCGAAACATTTCATGAATATTTCTCTCTTTGGCTGGCACTGCCTGCCATGGACTTACACGATAAGGAGACCTACTATGGCAACCAATACAAAAATGCTTGAACTGACTTTCAACGTCGAAGGCGGACGTTCTATGATCCTTTCGATTCCTTCTCCGAAGGAGGATCTGACGCTGGATACGGTGAAGGAGAAGGCGGCTCTCATCATCCCGGTGCTGGAGTCTTCCTCCGGCGCTCCGATCACGTCTCTCAAGAGTGCGAAGATCGTAGAAACCAGCGCTACCGTGCTGGAATAGGTATGCGGAGTGACTAGTGACTGGTGATAGCCTTCCCCACATGGGAAATGGGGGCGCGCCAGCAGCACTCGGATGCTTCCATGAGTGGCACTTTGTTAGCGGGCGTATTCCCTATTTGGCTCAGCCGTCTTTCATACCGCAAGTACCCTATCCGCCCCTTCGGGGCACCTTCCCCTCGAGGGGAAGGCTATTCATACTCAGCGACGCTTCTGCTTTTTATGCGCCGCACCACCATTCCCCATTCCTCATTCGAGCAGAGCTTTCATTCAGGAGCAAGGGGCAGTCGCCCCTTCCCCTACCCCTGCTACCTTTTTTTCTTAGCTTATAAGGAGAATACTACTATGGCTATTCAGAATAAACTTGTCGATATGAAACTGCAGGTCCGCGTGGAAGACAATTCTACGGGCGAGACAAAGGTGAAGAATCTGAACTTCACCCGCATCAAGTGTGCGGCGACGAATGATGAGCTGTATGCAGCGGCGAATGCGATCGCCGCACTGCAATCCCGCCCGCTCTCGGGCATCCGCACGGTGGCGACCGGCGATCTGGCTGACGCTGGCTAGCGGTGTAACAGAAAAAGCGCCCCGCGCCTTCTCTTTACGGAAGGCGCGTGGCGCTTTTTGTTTTGCCTGCGAGAGTGTATTAGAACTTATATTCCACCCCTGCCATAAAGTTTCTCCCTAAGTTGTAGAAACTAGAGGTCGACGTAGAGATGATGTCATGACGGTTAAAAAGGTTGTCAATATTCAGGAAGAAACGCGCATTTTCATTGGCTTTGTATGAGAAGTTGAGGTCTGAGAATACCTGCGATTTCATAGATGCATAAGGCGCGGCATCACGGATTCTGTCACCCAAGTAGCTGATGTTGAATGCCGTGGTCAGTTTTCCACGTGTATAGTCGATCCCGGCATTGAAACCCAATTTGCCATAGTAATCATGCCATTCCCCTTTGGTTTCCACACCGTTCTTATCGGTTTTACCCTCTTGCTTCTGTGGGTGGCTGTATGTCATTCCAAGACGATAGGATAGATTTTCATTTTGATTTCTGGTCCAGTCGATTTCGATCCCGGTATTCTTGACGTCACTGTTTTTGTAGGAGACATCAGGCCAGTCCTTGGTATCAGCATCGATGGAGTCTTCTATCTTGTAAGAATACAGAGCTACACGGTATGCATTCTTACCGATGGATTTCTTCGCGCCCAATTCATAGTGCATCCCTTTTTCCGGTTTCAGCCCGGGGACACCATGAATGTTACCACCGCCATAGAGCTGGGTGAATGTCGGAAGCATGAAGGATTGACCGACTTTCCCATACACCATGGTGTTTTCATCAAAGTGATGCATCAAGACGAATTCCGGCGTGAATTTATCATATTTATTTCCGGCATCATCGGCTTCAGTCCATGTCTGGCGGAAATTCAAATTGGCTTCTGTCGAATCAGCCAAGTCATAGGCAATCTGCCCAAATAAGGAATGTACATTTCTGCTATAGAATTTTGTGGCACCAGAAGCTGTTTTTTCCTCCATATCTCTTTGGAATTCATAGCCTGCCATGAAGGAGCCCTTGTGGAATTTCCAGCGGTTCTGGAAGTTGATCCCTACGGTCTGATCAAGATAGCCTGTCTTATCATGGAAAATAATCGATGGATTGAAGTTTTCAGGGTTTCTTTTATTAATCTTGGCAGAGGCGTTTTTCGTTTCCTGATCCCGTCTGTTATAAAAGGCATTCGCAGAAAAATTATTTTTCGTATAATGCAAAGCGGTCAGGTTCTCTTCTGTGCTGTGAATCACATTTTTATATTCTTTCCCTGCATTGGCCGCATTATCAATGCCCGTGTACTTGTACACATAGTGGTCGCTGTTTCTCCCATAGGTATGGGTCACATACAGATCATCATTGAAATCGTAGCGGGCATTAAAATTCGCATGTTCGCCGCGCTTGATATTATAGTAGAGTCCTCTTGGAGCCCCAGAGCGTTTGCTGGTGTCCGGTGTTGGCGCAGAAATGTGATCAATATTCCCCGTATGGTCATACAAGGCGGTAAATCCCAGTTTTCCTGCCTGGAAAGAAGCTGCATAGTTCTGGATACCGTAATTTCCAAATCCAGCCTTCACCATATTGGTACGCTTCCCTTTGGTGATGACATTGATAACGCCGCCATTGGCTTCAGAGCCGTATAGGACAGCACCTCCGCCGCGAACGACTTCGACGCGGTCGATCGATTCGACCGGGATATCCTCGAGATTATACCGCCCGCCCTGATTGATCGGCACGCCATCTACGAGCACCAACGTCCCTTTTTCGACACCACGAATGACGGCCTTGCTGGTCATTGTGCCTTGAGAAATATTACGTGGCCCCTGTCCGTGGGTAATGATGCCCGTAGAGAATTTCAGCGCTTCCTGCACACTGGTCGCCCCTGTCTTCTGCAGGTCATCCGCATGAAGGATCTCGATCGCCGCCGGTGTCTCCATATCCTTCGTCACACTGCGCTGGGCGGTGACAAGCACCGGATTCAGTTCATAGACCTCTGCGGCACTGACGCCGGAGGCACATGCCGCTCCGGTGAAAACGGCGCAGGCGATAGCCGTGGCTAACTTTTTTCTTGACATAGGATGCTCCTCTCCCAAAAAACACACCTGCCATACAGCGGAAACAAGAATTGCAAGACCACTCATCACGATAAATGATCGTTCTTCTTATCTCCTTACTGAAAAGCAGGTGTATCTATGATCAACTGTCATTATTCTATCATATGGGGTTAATGGTTTTAATCAAGAACACTATCATTTAATAATGTAAATAGATATATTTTATAATTTTATAGGATGAGCGACCAATGCTATTCTTATCCGAATAAGGGGTCGGAGAAAAACGATAGCCTCATATCGAAAAGCCTTCCCCGCGTGGGGAAGGTGGCGAGCATAGCGAGCCGGATAGGGTTCTAGCGGCATGAAAGCCGCACGGAGCATGAGTCGAAGAATCTGGAAACAAATTGCCCATAGCGGCTTTGCGAGGAGATCCTTCGTCTCACTCCTCTTCTTTTCTGGCAAAGATTATTTCACATAGACTGCTATCGACCGCTCAGGATGACGGCTCGGGGAATACCGCGAAGCATCACCCCATCCCCTCTTTTTCTCCGCTGAAATTCAGATAGGTGTCGAGGAGCATGGTATAGATATCTGTCGGGCTTTTCTCTTTCCACTCGTGAAAGGTATCCCTGTGATAGATGAGCCATGGGAAGGAGATGAGGGTGGTTTCCGAGTGAGTGAAAACGTTCTCCAATGTCTTGTGATAGGCTTTTTCGGAAATAGAAGCGCCAGCTGCATTTTCGTAGGATACGTGCGGACGGCCGGCGTCATCGTAGAAGGTGTGCGTCGTGGCGATGATTTTCGCATGGAGCGTCCCGTCCTGCAGGGAGAGAGCGAGATTCGCCGTCCCATACTCTGCGCCGTCGCGGTATTCATCTGTGAAGGAGTACCACTGTATGCCATCGATGCCATTCACGCTCATCGGTACGTAGTGCATCATCATGACATCCGCTTCGGAGCATGTATCGGGCCATGATCTCCCGCATGGGACGAGTGCATCTTTCGCTTCATTCACTTCGTAGATCTTTGTATATGTATGAAGCCCGGTACCGCCGCTCTCTGCGACAAGGATCTCCAGGCGACCATTCCCGTCGAGATCGCTGCACATATAGCCGACGGTGTCCATACCGGGCTCTGAGAGATCCCATATATCACGGGCATCCGTGATGAGATGGATCTGCTCTTCTGCATCCTTGACCATCATAGCGGCCTGTGTGGGATGCGCACATGGCAGGGATGCGAGAGCGAGCAGGATCAGGCATTGGCAGGTATGTTTCCACATGGGGATCGTCTCCTTTTTCTTTCGTAATGGTGTCTGTCAAGTGATTCGTGATTTCTCCGGCATGCCTCTGCTTTTCGGAAGTGTCTTTCTTCCCCGCCGTGGCTACTGCCTGCTGCGAAGCCTCCGCTATCCGGGTCTCTGTCTTTTTCTTTTGGCGTGCGGATACGATTCATGAAGAGGAAGGTGTAAGGTACGTCCTTGTAGGTAGTGAAACGGCAGACGGGTATCATCGCGTAAGGACGTGGTTTCCTTCTACCCTTACTATATCAAAAGGTTATGAAAAAATCACGTTCATTTTAGGGGGGATATCTAAGGCAGAAGGTATCCTTCTCCATGCAAAAAGATCCCGCCTGCCTACAAGCAGACGGGATCCCTTCAAAACAGATATTTTTTCAAGAAATACACGATGACGCCGGCGAGGAAGATCACCGCGCCCCATACCAGGAAGAACCAAGCAACGGCAAGCACGATCGCGAGGAATGCGATGATACCTGCGATGTAGAGGGCCTTTTTCCACCACGGGATGGCCTTCACATCGTTGAATTCGATATGGATCCCGCCCTGCGGCGCTTCCTTTCGATATTCTTCCCCCTGTTCATTCAGGGTGAGTCCATGGTAGTCCTTCACATCCTCTTCGGACATGCGTCTGGGCTCTTCATGGACTTCCGTGTAGTCTGATTTCTTATCTTCACTCATAAGGATGCAAGTTTTTTATTCAAAAGCTCATTGATGACCTTCGGATTCGCCTTGCCCTTCGTGGCTTTCATGATCTGACCCACGAGAGCGCCGACGGCTTTCTTCTTGCCGGCTTTGAAGTCCTCTACGGCTTTCGGGTTTTCAGAAACGACTTTATCAACCAGTTCCTGCAGGGCGCCAGTATCCGAGATCTGTACGAGACCCTGGGCTTTGACGATGTCTTCTGCCTTGCCGCCTTCCTTCCACATGGTGGCGAAGACTTTCTTCGCGATCTTGCCGGAGATTGTGCCTTTGGAGATCAGGGCGAGGAGGCCTGCGAGGTCTTCTGCCTTGACAGGAGCCGCGGAGATCTCGATGCCATCGGAAGAGAGCTGGCTGGCAAATTCGCCCATCAGCCAGTTGACAGCAGCCTTCGGTTCTGCGCCGCAAGCGACACAGGCTTCGAAGTAGTCAGCGGTGGCTTTGTCATTCGTCATGAAGACAGCGTCAGCATCCGAGATACCGAAGTCTTTCATATAGCGCGCTTTTCTGGCATCCGGCAGTTCCGGCAGAGATTTTCTGATCTCTTCGATGTATTCATCAGAGACGGTGAAGGGGACGAGGTCCGGTTCCGGGAAGTAGCGGTAATCATTCGCTTCTTCCTTGGTACGCATGGACTTGGTGACGCCTTCTTTTTCGTCCCATGTTCTTGTTTCCTGGACGACTTTGCCGCCTTCTTCGAGAAGCTCAGCCTGACGCATCGCTTCGTATTCGATGGCACGTTCTACGCCCTTGAAGGAGTTGATGTTCTTGATCTCAGTCTTAGTGCCGAGCTCTTTCTGACCGACAGGACGGACGGAGACATTCGCATCGCAGCGCAGGCTCCCTTCTTCCATGCGGCAGTCGGAAATCCCTACGTACTGCAGGATCGCGCGCATCTTTTCCATGTAAGCGACAGCTTCTTTGGCAGAGCGCATATCCGGCTCGGATACGATTTCCAGAAGCGGCGTGCCGGTACGGTTATAGTCGACCAGCGAATAATCAGAATCGGTGATGGAGGTGCCGTGATGGACGAGTTTCCCGGCATCTTCTTCCATATGGGCGCGTGTGATGCGCAGGCGCTTCACTTCGCCGTCGACTTCGACATCGAGGTAGCCGTGTTCACAGATCGGCAGGTCGAACTGCGAGGTCTGGAAATTCTTCGGAAGATCGGGGTAATAATAGTTTTTGCGGTCGAATTTGCTGAAGCGGGAGATCTCGCAGTTCAGAGCAAGACCGGCGCGGACAGCGTATTCGAGGACTTTCTTATTCAGGACCGGCAGCACGCCCGGCAGGCCGAGACAGACAGGGCATACATTGGTATTCGGATCTGCGCCGAAGGATGTCTTGCAGCTGCAGAAGATTTTGGTGGTGGTCTGAAGCTCGGTATGGACTTCAAGGCCGATGACTACTTCATATTTCATTCCTTGATCTCTCCTTTTGGCGCGGTTTTGGTGAATTCAGGATGAGCCTGTTCGAAGGTGTAGGCTGCCTGCAGGATGGTTTCTTCGGCGAGCGTCTTGCCGATAAGCTGCATGCCGAGCGGCATACCGTCCTTGAAACCGACCGGAATGGAAATGGACGGTGCACCGATGAGGTTCACCGGTACGGTGCAGATATCTTCCATGTAGAGGGACAGCGGATCGGAGAAGGCACCAAATTTGAACGAAGTACCGGAAGCCGACGGTGCTGCGATGACGTCGCAGAGCTTGAAGGCCTCGTCGAATTCCTGTTTCAGGAGGGTGCGGACTTTGAGCGCTTTCAGATAGTACGCATCATAGTAGCCTGCAGAGAGGACGTAGTTTCCGAGCATGATGCGGCGCTTCACTTCTTCACCGAAGCCCTGGCTTCTGGTCTTGATATACATATCGATGATATCTTCACCCGGTGCACGGAAGCCGTAGCTGACGCCGTCATAGCGAGCGAGGTTCGAGCTGGCTTCTGCCGGTGCGATGATGTAGTAGACAGAGACACCGCTATTGATATGCGGGATGGAGACGGGGACGATCTCCGCGCCTTCCTTTTTGTAGAAATCAAGAGCCGCATCGATCGCTGCCTTGGTCTCTTCCTTGATGCCTTCGCCGAAGAATTCCTTCGGTACGCCGATCTTCATGCCCTTGACATCGCGGACGAGGGCTTTCTTGTAGTCCTTCTTTTCCTGCGGGATGGACGTGGAGTCGCGCGGATCATGGCCGGCGATCGCATTGAGGACGATCGCTGCATCGGTGACGTCTTTGACGAGCGGCCCGATCTGGTCAAGGGAGGATGCGAAAGCCAGAAGACCGTAACGGGAAACAAGGCCATAGGTCGGTTTCAGACCAACGATGCCGTTGAAGGACGCCGGCTGACGGATAGATCCGCCCGTGTCCGAGCCGAGGGACCAGATGGCTTCATTCGCTGCGACAGCTGCCGCAGAGCCACCGGAGGAGCCACCCGGTACATAGTCCGTATTCCACGGATTGTGGGAAGGTCCGAAGGCGGAGCGCTCGGTCGAAGAACCCATGGCGAATTCATCCATATTCGTCTTGCCCAGAGAAATATAGTCTTCCCCTTTCAGCTTTTCGATGACAGTCGCATCATACGGGGATACCCAGTGTTCAAGCATGCGGGAGGCCGCGGTGCAGGTCTCGCCTTTGATGCACATATTATCTTTGATCGCGCCCGGGATACCGGCAAGATCGGAGATCTCTTCTCCGGCGGCGATCTTCGCATCGACCTTTGCTGCGACAGAGAGCGCACTCTCATCAGAGGTAGAAAGGTAAGCATGGATGTCCCCTTCTACGCTGTCACGATGCGCGATGATTTTCTTTGTGAGTTCGACAGCGGAGATTTCCTTTTTCACCAGCTGTTCATGGAGATCATGAATCGTGTATTTCACTCGGCTGCCTCCTTAAATAATCTTCGGCACTTTGAAATAGCCGTCTTCCTTTTCCGGCGCATTCATGAGTGCTTCTTCATTCGTAAAAGACTGATGCGGGACGTCTTCGCGCATGACATTGTACTGCTCGACGGCATGCACGGTCGGCGCTACATCAGTCGTATCATACTGGTTCAGTTCTTCCATGTAGGTGAGGATGCTGTTCATGGAGTCTCTCATCTTTTCCAGGTCTTCGTCCGCAAAGGACAGACGGGAAAGAAGAGCGATCTTCTGAGCTTCTTCTGTCGTGATTTTCATAGATACACTTCCTTACTCAAATTGATGGATAATAGAGAATCCTTATCAGATTATAACACAAATGAAGCGAGCTTTGCAGAGGAAATCGGGCGTCTTGTGACGAGGGATCGGGTTGTCTCACATAGAGAGTAAGAGACGATAGACTAAAAGACAGTAAGACTTTAGACGTTAAATGTCAGATGTCAGACATCTCCCAGTCTCCGAGTCTCTTAGTCCCTTCCCGCCCCTTCCCCCAGAAGGGTAATGCTATTAAGTTAAGCAGAAGAACGTTCTTGGCTCCCCTTCGGGGGAGCTGGCCGATGAGCTTGTGCAAGCGAACTGGATTTTTAGGAGTGAAGCGACGCGAAAATCCAGTGAG
>ERZ1034855.9-NODE-9-length-139516-cov-10.254551_pt1 | contig 139516 bp, 114 predicted proteins | sample MGYA00520699_ERZ1034855 | MGnify/ENA primary metagenome ERZ1034855 (study PRJEB33766, sample SAMN09781730) | gut metagenome | biome: gut microbiome | host: Homo sapiens | place: Madagascar | study: EMG produced TPA metagenomics assembly of the PRJNA485056 data set...
GCTTGGAGCCGCCCAGGACCTTGATGCACTGCACCTTGCGAGCGCCGGAGTTGTCAGCAACGGCGAGCATGCTCTGCATTTGAATCATGTGCTTATCCCTTTCGATGCTTCTAAGTAAGCAAGTGCCTACTTAGCCTTCTCAACGATGTCGAGAAGGCGCCAGCGCTTCATCTTAGAAAGCGGGCGGGTTTCCATAATCGTTACGGTGTCGCCTACACCAGCTTCGTTGTTCTCGTCATGAGCGTGAAGCTTCTTGGTGGAGTTAACCATCTTGCCATATACAGGATGGGGCTTGCGCTCGTGAACTTGCACGACGCAGGTCTTGTCGCCGGAGATGCTTACTACAACACCCTGGCGAACCTTACGAGAGTTACGTTCTTCACTCATATTGTTCAAACCTTCCTAGCTGCACCCTAAGCCTGAGCGGCCTTGAGTTCACGGTCGCGCATCTCGGTCTGGATGCGGGCGATGTCCTTCTTGACCTGCTTGATGCGAGCGGTGTTGTCGAGCTGGCCGGTAGCCATCTGGAAGCGCAGGTTGAAGAGCTCTGCACGAGCCTCCTTCAATTTAGCCTGCAGATCTTCACCCGAAAGTTTCTGGATCTCTGCTGCTTTCATTTACTCCTGCCCTTCTGCCTCACGCTTTACGATCTTGCACTTGATGGGCAACTTGTCGATAGCCAGACGGAGAGCATCCTTGGCGGTTGCTTCGTCAACACCATCGATCTCGAACATGATGCGGCCGGGCTTTACTACAGCTACCCAACCCTCAGGGTTACCCTTACCCTTACCCATTCGAGTTTCAGCAGGCTTCTGCGTGATGGGCTTATCGGGGAAGATCGTGATCCAAACATTACCAGTACGGTTCATGCGACGAGTCATTGCGATACGTGCAGCCTCGATCTGGCGGTTGGTGATCCAATGACGGTCCAGGGCCTGAATGCCCCAAGTGCCGTGGTTCAAAGTGGTGCCACCCTTGGCGTTACCCTTCATAGAACCACGCTGCACCTTACGATGCTTGACGCGCTTAGGTACCAACATTACTTATCACCCCTATCGTTATTGCGGCGACGGGAACGGTTAGGACGGGAAGAACCCTCGAGTGCGGGCTGCGGAGCCTTCTGGCCAGGCAGAACTTCACCGTGGTACACCCAAACCTGGATACCAATGGAACCCATGGTGGTTGCAGCGGTAGCGAAGCCATAGTCGATCTTCGCACGAAGGGTGTGCAGCGGCACGCGACCTTCGCGATACCACTCGCGGCGGCTCATTTCAGCGCCACCAAGACGACCAGCGCACTGGATACGAATACCCTTTGCGCCGCTCTTGCGGGCAGACTGAACGGCCTTACGCATTGCACGACGGAATGCAACACGGTTTTCGAGCTGCTCAGCAACAGACTGGGCAATGAGGCTTGCGTCGAGTTCAGGACGCTTAACCTCTACAACCTCAACGGAAACCGGGCCGTTGGCGATCTGGTTGAGCTTCTTGCGAAGTGCGTCAACCTCTGCGCCCTTCTTGCCGATTACAACGCCGGGGCGAGACGTGGTGATGATGACCTTGATCTTGTCACCAGCGCGCTCGATCTCTACGCGGGAGACAGCCGCATGGGCGAGCTGCTTGTCAAGGTAAGAACGAATAGCGAGGTCGTTCTCAAGGTTCTTCGCATAGTCCTTGTCGGAATACCAGCGGCTACGCCAATCCTCGGTTACGCCGAGACGGAAACCGGTGGGGCTTACTTTCTGACCCATACTATGCCTCCTCTCGGGTTGCTACGATGACGGTGATGTGGCTGGTGCGCTTGCGAATGCGAGCAGCAGAGCCCTTTGCGCGGGGGCGGATACGCTTCAGCGTGGGGCCCTCGTCGGCGAAGCATGCCTTAACCACGAGGTTCTCGGGGTTAGCGGCACCCTTCTGTGCAGCGTTTGCAACTGCGGAGTTCAGGGTTTTCTCTACAACCTCAGCAACAGCGCGGTTGGTGAAGCGGAGGGTTTCCTGAGCGGCAATAACGTTCTTGCCGCGAATCTGGTCGAGTACGATGCGTGCCTTGCGGGGCGAAACGCGTACGTAGCGAGCGATTGCTTTAGCTTCCATGTTTCACCCTTTCCTTACTTGTCGTGGCCGCGGAAGGTGCGAGAAGGTGCGAACTCGCCCAGCTTGTGGCCAACCATGGATTCAGTAACGTAAACCGGCACGTGCTTGCGACCATCATGCACAGCGATGGTGTGACCAACCATCTCGGGGAAGATGGTGGAAGAACGCGACCACGTCTTGATGACCTTCTTGTCGCCAGCTTCGTTCATCGCAATAACGCGATCGAGAAGGCGAGGCTCCACGAAGGGACCTTTTTTCAAACTTCTGCTCAATGTTTCTCCTTATGCGATCGGGCGCTACTTCTTGCGACGGCGGATGATCAGGCGGCTCGAAGCCTTCTTGGGGTTGCGAGTGCGATGACCCTTGGTAGACACGCCCCACGGAGTAACAGGATGACGACCAGAAGACTTGTTCTTGCCTTCGCCACCACCATGAGGATGGTCGACAGGGTTCATTACAGTACCGCGAACGCTGGGGCGGATACCCATCCAACGGTTACGGCCAGCCTTGCCGATCTTGATGTTGCCGTGCTCGGCGTTACCAACTTCGCCAACGGTTGCGCGGCAGGTTACGAGAACGCGACGCATTTCGGAAGAAGGCATACGCAGGATTGCATACTTGCCTTCCTTGCCCATCAGCTGAATGCTGGTGCCAGCGGAACGAGCGATTGCTGCACCGCGACCAGGCTGGAGCTCAACTGCGTGAATGAGCGTACCAACGGGGATAGCGGACAGAGGCAGTGCGTTGCCGGGCTTGATGTCTGCATCAGCGCCGGATACTACCGTTTCGCCAACCTTGAGGCCCTTGGGCTGAAGGATGTAGCGCTTTTCACCGTCTGCATAGTGCAGAAGAGCGATGCGAGCACTGCGGTTGGGGTCGTACTCGATCGTGGCAACCTTGGCGGGGATACCGTCCTTGTTGCGCTTGAAGTCGATGATGCGGTAACGACGCTTGTTGCCGCCACCCTGATGACGCGTAGTGATACGGCCATTGTTGTTGCGGCCAGCCTTCTTGGGCAGGGGCGCCAACAGGGACTTCTCGGGCGTAGTGCTGGTGATCTCAGCAAAGTCCGAGACAGTCTGGAAGCGGCGTCCAGGGCTCGTGGGCTTGAACTGTTTTACTCCCATTTTCTTCCTTTCTACGGGTTCGAACTGCAGGTTCGGACCCTTGGTCTTATGTGGACTCCATCACCGCCATGGGGGCCTTTGGGAGACAGCCCTCGGCGATTCCGAGTTTCCACGCGTCCGGGTGTATCCATCAACAGCCAGACGCAACCGAAAAGTATACTGATTGCCTAAGTAATGCGCAAGAGATAATCGAATCGAGGCAAGTATTCGCAAAAGATTCACAACCTGACACGAATTGAGCCGAAATTGACAGTAAACGGCAATTTGGCTGCCCTGCTATTTCATCATAGTCCCCGATGCTTCCCCGTAATATCGGCACAAAAGCCTGCATCGTTTAGCGAAGCTCCTTGCCAAGCTCATGCGCGAGCTCGGGCAAAAGCTTTGCGAACGTTTCCTCACGCTTGCCTTTCTTCAACTCGCATTCCCATACCACATGCACCTTCCAGCCATCTGCGATAAGCGCCGCTTCGTTTTGAGCATCGCGTTCTTGGTTTCGGTTGAACTTTGCCACCCAATATTCGGTGTTCTTCTTAGGCAGGGAAAGGTTGCAATGCGGGCAGCGGTGCCAATAACACCCGTTAATCATCAGGCATACCTTCTTGCCCGGCCACGCCACATCGGGGCGTCCCGGCACTTTCCATTGCAAACGATAACCACCAAGGCCCGCTTCGCGAAGGCGCTGCCGGACTAAAAGCTCGGGTTTAGTGTCCTTGCGCTTGTTTCCTTGCATGGATTTATGCACCGCATAACTTGATGCATCGGGGGCAGGAATGCGTATGTGAGCATATTCAACTTCGCCTTTGCCGGCGCGTTTGGCGCTCGCACGCTCACGCTCGAATGATTCCACTTCATCATCTGTTGCGGGCTGCACACCATCAAGTGCCTCAAGCCAGCGCTCGCTTAAGCGATCGAAACCCCACGCTGCATTCGCGGGGCTGGTGGACGGCAGCACCTCTGCCTGGATTCCCACTTTATAAAGGAGGTACTTTTTGTACAGACGAGCCGCCGTTGCGCCATTGCAAATGACGCGTTTGATAGGAGCTGCGCGTATGATGCGCTCCACTTGAGCGGGTACCACATTTTTAATACTGGCGTCACTCGACCCTTTGATGTCGCATTCCTGAATTACGTCCCATAAGGCAATGCCGCATGAAAGCAGCAGTTCCTTCTTTTCGGGGATAGACTCAGGCACGGGCGCCTTCGCAAAGCCAGCAAGCACACGCCAGAAGCGATTCTGGGGATTCCCATAATAGAAATCGTTCTTACGCGAAAGCACCGAAGGGAACGACCCTAAAACCAATACAGTTGAGCGCTCGTTGAACACGGGATCGAACCCATGAGATATATGTTGGTAGGTTGCCATAGTCCGTAAGTATATATAAAGAAGGCCCGCCGAAGCGGGCTTTCGAATACGTATGAATCAGCAGCAAACGCCACTACTCAGCGCGCAAAGGCTCGAGCGCCTTCAGCATGAACTCGCTTGCTTCGGCGCACAGCTCGTCGGTGGGCGCTTCGGCCAACACGCGAATAAGAGGTTCGGTGCCGCTGGCTCGCAGAAGCACACGGCCGCGATCGCCCAGGAACTCTTCTGCCGCCTTAACCGATTCAAGCACAGCAGCATCATTCATGGCTGCGTCTTTGTCAGCAACACGCACATTGGTCAGAAGCTGCGGATACAGCTTCACCGGAGCGCACAGCTGCGAAAGTGTTTCGCGCTCGGCGCGAATAGCCTCCATCAGTCGCAGCGAAGTGAGGATGCCATCTCCGGTGCTTGCGATATCGCCGAAAATAACATGGCCCGACTGCTCGCCGCCCAAGCTGTAGCCATTGGCATGCATGCAGGCAAATACGTTCTTGTCGCCCACTGCGGTGGTTTCGTAGTTCAAGTTCGCCTGCTCAAGGGCTTTCAGCACGCCGAAGTTGCTCATAACCGTGGGAACAACCGTTCCGCCGGACAAGCGACCGTGCTTATTCAGGTACACGCCGCATACATATAGAATAAGGTCGCCATCTAGCACATGGCCGCGCTCGTCCACCGCAAGGCAACGGTCGGCGTCACCGTCATAAGCAAAGCCCACATCAAGCCCCTGCTCTACAACAAGGCGCTGCAAGCGATCGATGTGCGTTGACCCGCAGTCAACATTGATATTGAAGCCATCGGGAGCATTGCTAATAACGCGAACATCGGCGCCCAAAGCGTCGAACACGGGCTTTGCAACAGAAGAAGCGGCACCATTGGCGCAATCGAGGCCGACCTTTACGCCCTGCAAAGAGAAATTCGCGCTGGCAATAAGATGGGCAATGTAGCGATTGCGACCCTGCATGTAGTCGACCGTGGCGCCAATCGCATCGCCGGACACCATCGGCACTTCTTCAGGGTATTCGCCGTCGATGTACTGCTCGATAAGCTGAAGCAAAGGCTCCTCCATCTTGAAGCCCTGGGAATTAACCAGCTTGATGCCATTGTCCGTGTAGGGATTGTGGCTAGCGGTAATCATTACGCCGCAATCGAACGCACCATCGGTAGTTTCGTACGAAAGGCCAGGCGTAGGAATAACGTGCAACATGTAAGCGTCGGCACCTGAGGCAACAAGGCCAGAAACCATGCCGCTTTCAAGCATGTAGCTGGAACGACGGGTGTCTTTGCCCACAACGATACGAGCCTTGCGGCCCTGACGTGCGCCATAATACCAGCCGATAAAGCGACCAATTTTGTATGCATGCTCAACGGTAAGGTCGGTGCCGGCAACGCCGCGGAAGCCGTCTGTGCCAAAATACTTCATTTCATTCTCCTGTTCACCAGTGAGCGTTGTTTATAGCGTTAGCAGCCGCGTCCAAAAGCGGCATAACTTGTTCATTATCCTTCACTTGCCCCTTTTCTGCACGCATAGAGGAAATCGAATTGAAAAACGTCAGGTTATCTGCATTTTGCAATTTGCATCTGCCACCGCCCCGCATCTTTTGTGCGCCAGGAAGAATAATCCGCAAGGCTTTCGCTAAAAGAAGAACGTCGCAAAAGCACCCCGCTACACCATCCTTTCCAACATGATGCAACAAGGCTTTCCGCTCCGTTTCCACTGCTGGTCAAATCGCTGTTTTTGTTACATTCCCGCTCAACTGAACCACAGCGTTTAACCTGATCAAACAAGCAAAGACGCCTGATATAACACGAATTGTCGAATTGGTGCAATTCTTATACAAAACGGGAATACGTAGGTGCATAGAGAAAAACGCGTTCAAATGCTAGGATAGCCATTGAGCTGCTGATTCGGTTCTTGTCTGAATCTCGGTTCCATTCAACACAGGAATAAGGAGAGGAACGCATTATGGATTTCAAGCTTACTGACGAGCAGGAGCTGCTCATTGAGAGCGCACACGAATATGCTACTCGCTACTTCACCGACGAAGCAGTGAAGCAGGCATATGAAGTAGATCATCACATCAGCATCGAAGCTGCTATGGCTTACCGCGAGGCAGGCTTCATGCTTCTGGGCCTTCCCGAAGAAGTTGGCGGTGTTCCGGTAGACAAGCTTACCGAGGTTCTTCTGGTAGAGAAGCTTCATGAGTACACTGGCGTAACCCTCCCCTTCGTAACCGACTTCAACACCATCACCGACGTAATTGACTTCGGCTCCAAAGAGCAGCAGGAAATGATTATGGATGCTATCGAGAACGTCGAGAGCACCTGCATCGCTTGCTCCGCTATTTCCGAGCCCGCAGCTGGTTCTGACAACAACGCAATGACCTGCGTTACCAAGAAGCAGCCCGACGGCACCTACCTGCTGAATGGCCAGAAGACTTGGGTTACCCTGGGCGGCCTTTCCATTTACACCATGGTTGTAGCAAAGGACGAAGATCCTTCGTACGAGAACGACAAGTATTCTCTGTGGCTCGTTCCCAACGACACCCCTGGCTTCACCATCGGTCACCTCGACAAGGTTGGCCAGCAGGCTATTCCGTTTGTTGACCAGTTCTTCGACAACGTGGTTCTCACCGAGGACATGCGTCTGGGCGAACCCGGCATGGGCTGGAAGCTCCTCATGAAGAAGCTTGAGTTCGAGCGCTGCCTGGTTGTTGCATCTTCCCTCGGCCTTGCACAGGCTGCTCTGAACGATGCGGGCGCCTATGCATCTGAGCGCATCTGCTTCAACAAGCCTATCGCTCACCAGACCCAGATCCAGCTACACCTGTGCGAGATGGAGAACATCATCCAGAACGTACGTACCCGTCTGTATCAGGTTGTAACCATGATCGACAACGGCGAATCCACTCGTCTCGAGTCTGCACTGCTCAAGGGCTATGCATGCCGCGAGCTCACCCGCGTTGCCGACCTCGCAATGGCAATCTACGCAGCCATCGGCTACACCAAGGAAATCCGCGTTGGTCGCATTTGGGCAGACCTCCGCGGTAACGAAATGGGCGGCGGCACCACCGAAATCATGGACTACATCGCTGGTCGTCAGCTGGTTAAGAAGTACAAGGCAAAGTAGTCCGCCTCTTCACCTGCACTCTTTTCGCAAAGCGACTCCTTTTGGGGGGGTCGCTTTTTTTACGCCTATGCACCGTTTACCTAGTTTCTTTTCCGCTTAGTTAAATAGAATCACTCTCGAAACAATTTTGTAACGGATCGGTATACTGAAAAGTTGCGGCTCTAGAACGTCTGCACGATCAGAGCTGCATCCTATCCCCAATCCTCCCATTCAAGGAGACATCTATGAAAAAAATCGCAGAAGCATGGTCGAGCCTGAGCCTTATCAAGCGCATTATCATCGGCCTCGTTATCGGCGCTTTGCTTGGCGGCTTCGGCCCTAAGGATCTCGCCGTTATCGAAATGCTTGGCACCTTGTTCGTTAGCGCCCTGAAGGCAGTCGCACCGTTCTTGGTATTCTTCCTGGTTATCAACGCTTTGTGCCACACTAAGCTTCCCAAATCCATGAAGACTATCGTTGTGCTGTACGTGGTAAGTACCCTTGCTGCTGCTTTCACCGCCGTAGCCATTAGCTACGCATTCCCTGTTGAGCTCACCCTTTCGGGCGTTGAGGCCGCAGACAAAGCCGCGCCTACCGAAATCGCTGAAGTCCTAACCACGCTCATTGGCAACATGGTGGTTAATCCCGTCGATGCGCTGCTGAATGCGAACTATATCGGCATTCTTGTTTGGGCGGTTCTTCTGGGTATCGCAATGCGCTACACCACTGAGCCCACCAAAGATTTCTTTGCGAATATGTCGCATGTTATCTCCATCGTCGTTCGCTGGATCATCACGTGCGCACCGTTTGGCATCATGGGTCTTATCTACACCTCGGTTGCCCAGAATGGTCCCGAAATCTTCATCGAATACGGTCAGCTGCTCCTTGTTTTGCTGGGCGCCATGTTCTTCATCTGCCTTGTTGTTAACCCTCTGCTGGTGTTCATCAACATTCGCAAGAACCCCTACCCCATCGTATTCCGCTGCATAAAAGACTCCGGCATGTACGCCTTCTTTACCCGCAGCTCTGCCGCTAACATCCCTGTAAACATGGAGCTGTGTAAGCGCCTTGGTATTCGCAAGGACACTTACTCTGTTTCCATCCCGCTGGGCGCCACCATCAACATGGCTGGCGCTGCCATTACCATTACCGTAATGGCTATGGCTGCCGCTCATACCATGGGCATTGCCATCAACCCCGTTACTGCTGGCATCCTCTGCGTTCTGGCTGCAGTTAGCGCCTGCGGTGCTTCTGGCGTCGCTGGCGGATCCCTGCTTCTTATTCCGCTGTGCTGCTCCCTCTTCGGTATCAGCAACGACATCGCCATGCAAGTTGTTGGCGTCGGCTTCGTAATCGGCGTTATCCAGGACTCCGTTGAAACAGCCCTTAATTCCCTTTCCGACGCACTGTTCACCGCTACCGCCGACTACAAGGAACGCCGCGAGGCTGGCGTACACTTCCAGGTTGGCAAAGACGCAGACGAATGGAAGCCTTCTACCGCTGAATAGCGTCCTGCTAAAGCTATATGCCCAAAAGCAAAACGGCTGCTCGATACTCTCGAGCAGCCGTTTTTATTTGCTGGAATATAACTAGCCCCACCAGCTACGCCGCACCCTAAAGAAGCGCAATAACGAATGCACATACGGCAAAAGCTTAATCGATGAGTTGGTATAGAACTAATAGCCCAGCTCTCCGCCGTCACGAAGAACCTGCATCATATCTCGCGTTAGCGAATAATCCTCATCACAAGGAAGCTGATCTCTGTCTATCCACTCGGCGCTCTCAAGCTCGTGATCGTCGAGCTTGATATCGTTAGAGCCATCAAGCTCGCAAAAGAAGCCGAATAGCAGCGATGAAGAAGGCGGCCATGGCTGGCTTTTGTAGTAGCGAAGGTTCTTGACCCTTAGCCCCACTTCCTCCATCACTTCTCGGTGAACAGTTTCTTCAACGGTTTCGCCCATCTCGCAGAAGCCAGCAATAAGGGCATAGCGCTTGTATTCGCGGTTCGCATAACGTGATACAAGAACCTTGTTCCGTTCCGAATCGACAATTCCCACGATTACTGCTGGAAAAAGCTTAGGGAATTCCATGGCGCCGCATTGAGGACAACGAACCATGCGCTCCACCATATCGTGCACTAAATGGGTTCCGCAGCGACCGCAGAATTTACGCGTCGCATACCAGGTATCGTATTCGTACCCTACCAATCCGGCAAACGCCCTATGCTTCGGCCTGTATTGTTTTAGCTGGGAAATGGGCATGAACTGCCACTCAGGATGAACAGATGGGCCATCAGAGCCACATGAGCATCGGCTTTCTATCGCCTTGCCGAGGGCGCCATAGTCTACCTCACAACGAAAGTATCCAGTTTCTCCAACAGTGAAGAGAAACAGTGCTTCGGGCTTCATTCCATCAGCTCGCTGAGTTACTTCGTCAGAATCGACAATCACGGCACCGATGCTACGAAGCATCTCGAATGTCGGAAAGCGCAACGTGCCCTCTCTGCTGTCCTCGGAGGCGTTCTGAGCGACAGCTTCAATCGACACAAGGACAGAAGAGCCTTGGTACACAAGAACCCTGTCAGTTGGCTCTGGGCTGATCCATGCGAAATCATTGCAAAATGAATACGGTGCCATATCCTGCAGCATTGTTACCCCCCCTGGCATACCAGCTAAGCGTACACCCTCGTAACCAAGATGACGAACAAAAAAGCCCTAGATTGCAATGCAATTCCAGGGCAAAAAAGAACCGCCCCGAAGAGCGGTTCTTTGTTAGACGGCCTATGCCTGAGCGAAGATCTCGATCTGGTCGCCTTCAGCAACCGTAACCATAGCCTTCTTCCAGGTGCGGGTCTTACCAAGCTGATAGCGAACACGCTTCGGCTTAGCCTTAACGTTAATGGTGTTAACCTTAACGACCTTTACATCGAAGATAGCCTCGATTGCCTGAGCAATCTCGATCTTGTTAGCAGACTTTGCTACCTCGAAGGTGTAGACATTGTTCTCCATGCCTTCATAAGAGTGCTCCGAAATGATCGGGCGAATGATTACCTCGCGGGGATCCTTCATTATGCAAGCACCTCCTCGATGCGGGTCAGGGCAGCCTCGGTAAGAACGAGTGCCTTGTTATCGATGAAGTCGAGCGTGTTAAGCTCGGAAACGCCGATCGCGCGAACCTTGGAAAGGTTGCGGAAAGACAGGAAGGTGTTCACGTCCTCATCGGGAACGATGATGGTAACGCGACCCTCAAGACCGAGGTTCTTCAGCACTTCAACAGCCTGCTTGGTGGAAGGCTTCTCGAAAGAAAGCTGGTCAACAACAACGATCTCGCCGTCGGCAAACTTAGCGGAAAGCGCAGAGCGCATAGCCAGCTTTACAACCTTGGCAGGTACCTTGAAGGCATAAGAGCGGGGATGAGGACCGAATACGGTGCCGCCGCCTGCCCATTGAGGAGCACGGATCGTACCCTGACGAGCACGGCCAGTACCCTTCTGGCGCCAAGGCTTCTTGCCGCCGCCACGAACCTGACCGCGGGTCAAGGTGTCGTGGGTTCCCTGGCGCCTTGCAGCGCGCTGGGAGCGAACCACTTCGTGCATAACATGCACGTTAGGCTCAATCTCGAAGACTGCTGCGGAAAGCTCGGCATCTTTGACCTTCTTGCCGCTCGCGTCCTTCATTTCAATAGTTGCCATAATTTATAAACTCCTTCGCACCGTTCTTACGCCATGCGAACGCGAACTACGCCATTCTTGCCGCCGGGAACTGCACCCTTGAGCATGATGAGGTTCGCCTCTTCGTCAACGCGGATTACTTCAAGGTTCTTGGTCGTAACGGTATCGCAACCCATGTGACCCGGAAGGCGAACGCCCTTGAACACACGGGAAGGATATGCGCACTGGCCAACGGAACCGGGAGCACGATGGAAGTGTGCACCGTGTCCGCCAGGGCCGCCTGCGAAGTTGTAACGACGCATAACACCTGCGAAGCCCTTACCCTTAGAAGTACCGGTTACGTCTACCTTCTTCACCTCAGCGAATGCGGCAACGGTAACTTCTTCGCCAATAGCATGCTCGGAAGCATCCTCTACGCGAACCTCGCGGAGATGGCGAACAGGCTCAACGCCCTGCTTGGCGAAATGGCCAGCCATGGGCTTGTTGACCTTCTTTTCCTTGATGGTACCGAAGCCGAGCTGAACTGCTTCGTAACCATCGGTAGCAGCGGTCTTAACCTGGCATACCTTGTTGGGGTCTGCCTTGATAACCGTAACGGGCGTAACCTGGCCGTCTTCGTCGAAGAGCTGGGTCATGCCGATCTTGGTACCGTAGATAGCGTTAATCATTCAGTATCACACTCCCCTACAGCTTGATCTCGATGTCAACGCCAGCAGGAAGATCGAGACGCATCAAGGAATCAACCGTGGAAGGGGTCGGATCCAGGATGTCGATCAGGCGCTTATGAGTGCGCATTTCAAACTGCTCGCGAGAGTCCTTGTTTACGTGCGGACCCTTAACTACGCAATAAAGGTTGCGCTCGGTCGGCAGCGGAATAGGACCGGAAACCTTAGCACCCGTCTTCTGAGCGGTGTCTACGATGAGCTTGGTGGACTGATCCACGATCTCATGATCGTAACCCTTCAAGCGGATGCGGATATTCTCTTTAGCCACTTTTACCTCCATAGTGAGCGGTGGGAAAGCTTTGAGCCCGAGGGCTTAAGCGTTGCCACCAGCCTTGCTGATAATCTCTTCTGCCACGTTCTTGGGCACGGGCTCGTAGGTGTCGAACTGCATGGTGTACGTAGCACGACCCTGAGTGCCACTGCGCAGGTCGGTTGCATAACCGAACATCTGGCTCAGCGGAACCTTAGCAGAGATGCAAACTGCGTTGCCACGCTGCTCCTGGCCCTGGATGAGACCACGGCGGCTGGGGATATCGCCCATAACGAAGCCGGTGTACTCTTCAGGAGTCTCAACCTCAACAGCCATAACAGGCTCGAGGATAACAGGATCGGACTTCTTCAGTGCATCCTTGATTGCCATGGAACCAGCAACCTTAAATGCAGCTTCGGAGGAGTCTACATCGTGGTAAGAACCGTCGATGAGCTCAACCTTGATATCCTCAACAGGGTAACCAGCCAGAACGCCAGAGTTGAGTGCTTCCTGAATGCCCTTGTCGATAGCGGGGATGTATTCCTTGGGAACTACGCCGCCAACGATCTTGTTCTCGAAGACATAGCCAGCGCCAGCTTCCTGCGGATACATGTTGATGATGGCATGACCATACTGACCACGACCACCGGACTGACGAACGAACTTGCCCTCAGCGTTGAGTACTTCATGGCCAGGACGCTCACGGTAAGCAACCTGGGGCTTACCAACGTTAGCCTCAACCTTGAACTCGCGGAGCAGACGGTCAACGATGATCTCGAGGTGAAGCTCACCCATGCCAGCGATGATGGTCTGACCGGTTTCATGGTTGGTGGAAACGCGGAACGTCGGGTCTTCTTCAGCGAGCTTCTGAAGAGCGATGCTCATCTTGTCCTGCTCTGCCTTAGTCTTAGGCTCAACAGCAATGTCGATAACAGGATCAGCGAACTGCATGGACTCGAGAATGATAGGAGCGTCCTCGTCGCAGAGCGTGTCACCGGTGGTGGTGTTCTTCAAACCAACTACAGCAACAATGTCGCCAGCAGAGCAAGTGTCAACGTCGATACGGTTGTTGGAGTGCATCTGCAGAAGACGACCGATGCGTTCTTTCTTGTCCTTGGAAGCGTTTACCACGTAGGAGCCGGACTCAAGAGTACCGGAGTATACACGCAGGTAAGTAAGCTTGCCAACAAACGGGTCGGTCATGATCTTGAATGCCAGAGAAGAGAAGGGAGCCTTCGGATCGGAAGGGCGCTCGTCTTCTTCGCCGGTCTCGGGGTTGGTGCCCTTAATAGCAGGAACATCAATAGGAGAAGGCATGTAATCAACAACGGCGTCGAGCAGCTCCTGAACACCCTTGTTCTTGTAGGAAGAACCTACGAATACAGGATGAAGCTTGCAAGCGATGGTGCCCTTACGGATGGCAGCCTTGAGTTCCTCAACGGAAACTTCCTCTTCCATGAGGACCTTTTCCATCAGGTCGTCGTCGCAGTCTGCAGCTGCTTCGAGGAGTTCCTGATGGTAGAGCTCTGCGTCTTCCTTGAACTCAGCGGGAATCTCGTCCATGGGCTCAGGGTAGGTCATGCCCTTGTCGTCGGCCTTGAAGTCCCATGCGGTCATGGTAACCAGGTCGATTACGCCCCAGAAGTTGTCCTCAGCGCCCATGGGCATCTGAGCAGCAACAGCAGGTGCATCAAGACGGTCACGCATGGTCTGAATTGCATGGAAGAAGTCAGCGCCAACACGGTCGTACTTGTTGATGTAGGCAATGCGGGGTACACCATAGCGGTCAGCCTGACGCCATACGGTTTCGGACTGAGGCTGTACGCCAGCAACTGCGTCGAACACAGCCACGGAGCCGTCGAGTACGCGCAGGGAGCGCTCTACCTCAGCGGTGAAGTCAACGTGGCCGGGGGTGTCGATGATCTGGAAGCGGTATTCCTGACCATCCTTCTTCCAGAAGCAGGTGGTAGCTGCAGCGGTAATGGTTACGCCACGCTCCTGCTCCTGAACCATCCAGTCCATGGTAGCTGCGCCATCATGAACCTCACCGATCTTGTGCGTCTTGCCCGTGTAGTACAGGATACGCTCGGTAGTGGTGGTTTTACCGGCATCGATGTGAGCCATGATGCCGATGTTGCGAGTATGCTCCAGAGAAGTCTTAGCCATTATTCCTTCTCCTACCAACGATAGTGCGAGAATGCACGGTTGGATTCTGCCATCTTGTAGAGGTCTTCGCGCTTCTTGATGGATGCGCCGGTGTTTTCGGCTGCGTCCATGATTTCGCCTGCAAGACGCTCCTTCATGGTGTTTTCCTTGCGCTTGCGGGAGAAGTCAACCATCCAGCGAATAGCGAGGGTGGTTGCGCGGCGGGAGTTAACCTCCATGGGTACCTGGTAGGTAGCGCCACCAACACGCTTGGGCTTAACCTCGAGCGTGGGGCGGATGTTGTCCATTGCCTTCTTGAATACGGTCAGGGCATCCTGGCCGGTCTTCTCTGCAACGATGTCGAATGCATCGTAAACGATACCTTCTGCGGTAGACTTCTTACCGTCAAGCAACACCTTGTTGATCAGCTGCGTGACCAAACGGTTGTTGTACTTAGCGTCCGGCTGCGTTTCGCGGCGGACTGCTGCTGCACGACGCGGCATATATCTTCCTTTCGGTTTATGCGACTAACTGAATCGCGAGGGTTACTTAGTTCTTGGGCTTCTTAGCGCCATAGCGGCTGCGTGCCTGACGACGGCTGTCGACAGCTGCGCAGTCGAGAGCAGCGCGGATGATCTTATAACGAACACCAGGAAGGTCCTTTACACGACCGCCGCGGATAAGCACCATGGAGTGCTCCTGGAGGTTGTGGCCTTCACCGGGGATGTAAGCGGTAACTTCCATGCCGTTTACGAGACGGACACGAGCAACCTTACGAAGTGCCGAGTTAGGCTTCTTAGGGGTGGTGGTGTACACGCGGGTGCAAACGCCACGCTTCTGGGGGTTGCCCTTGAGCGCCGGGGTCTTCTGCTTATCGACCTGCTTGGCGCGGCCCTTACGGACCAACTGATTGATAGTAGGCAAAGCTTCAGCTCCTTTTCTTTACTATCACTTACTAACTTTGCTTTCTGTGCGTTCTGCAGATACGCACGCGAAAACATACGCTTCTACCCGAAACGCGAAAATGAACTTTATCACCGGGTATATACCTTGTCAAACGCCACGCACCCGGGCGTATCTATATCTTCACAATCTGTTTCCGCAGGTAAATTAATGAATTCGTCAGCGACGATCATCGATCCCCCTCCATTTTTCAAATAATTCTGGACTTTTTTATCCGATACGAGAAGAGCTATTTGCCGCTTATAGATGCCGAACGGCAAAACATTCCCGAAACCATTCCGAAACACAAGGCTGCGTGTACAATACAGGCATCGAAACAACGCAGTTCCGACGCGCGCTTCGCCTTCAAGGTGCAGCGCGTTACTTATATATAGTATGGAGCTGCACAACGTAAGAGAAAGAAGGGGAACATGAAGAATACTGTTGCCACATTCAAGAAGATGAAGAATGAGGGCACCAAGATCTCTATGTTGACTGCTTACGACTACTCCACCGCAAAGTTGGTTGACGAAGCGGGAATCAATTCGATCCTTGTCGGAGATTCCTTGGGCATGGTTATGCTCGGCTACGAAGACACGCTTTCGGTAACGATGGAAGATATGATCCATCACACCGCCGCCGTTTCCCGTGGCGCCAAGAATGCGCTTGTTGTTGCCGACATGCCATTCATGAGCTATGAAGTATCGATTGAGCAAGCCGTTATCAACGCTGGCCGCCTGATGAAGGAAGGCCGCGCCAACGCAGTAAAGCTCGAAGGTGGCGTACGCGTTGCCGAGCAGATCAAGGCTATCACTAAGGCGGGCATCCCCGTATGTGCCCACATCGGCCTTACACCTCAGTCCGTAAACGCCTTCGGCGGCTTCAAGGTTCAAGGAAAAACAGCAGAAGCAGCCCAGCAGATGATCGACGATGCTTTGGCGGTTCAGGAGGCAGGCGCATTTGCTGTTGTTCTGGAATGCGTTCCCGCAAAGCTTGCCGCCATCATCTCCGAAAAGCTCGACATCCCCACCATCGGCATCGGCGCAGGCGCAGGTTGCGATGGCCAGGTTCTGGTATATCAGGATATGCTGGCTCTGTTCAGCGACTTCAAGCCCAAGTTCGTAAAGCACTTCGGCACTATTGGCCCACAGATGACCGCCGCCTTCAAAACGTACGATGAAGAAGTCAAGGCGGGCACCTTCCCTTCCGAAGAGCACACCTTCAAAATCGACGAGGAAGCCCTGGAAAAACTTTATTAACTAAAAGAAAAGGCTGAGGGCAAACTCGGCCTTTTCTTTTAAAGAGCGCTATCCTAGTACCAACGGAAATCAAGCGAGGGATTGCATACACGTCAGTAAGCGGCGCATCCAATAAGATAGATTGCCCCGAGAAAGGAGCGAAGCGTACTTAGTACGTGAGCGACGATTGAGGGGCAAGATATTTATTGGGGCGCCGCGCAGCATCAGGACGTCTTGTGCGATCCTTCGTCGTTCTGCAGAACGACGAAAGGAACAGAATGAAAATCATCACCACTGTTGCCGAGATGAAGGCACAGGTTGCCGAATGGAAAGCTGAGGGGCTCACCATTGGCCTTACGCCCACCATGGGCGCATTGCACGAAGGCCACATGTCGCTGATGGAGCGCGCTGTGAAGGAATGCGACCGCGTAGTTACCAGCGTTTTCGTAAACCCCATCCAGTTCGGCCCCAACGAAGACTACGACAACTACCCTCGCGACCTGGAGCGCGATGCGGCTATCGCAGAATCCAAGGGTGTTAACGTGGTGTTCCATCCCGAGCCGGAAGAGATGTACCCCAAGAACTACAACACCTATGTGGTTATGGAAACCCTGACCGATACCCTGTGCGGCGCAAAACGTCCTGGCCATTTCCGTGGCGTTTGCACGGTTGTAAACAAGCTGTTCAACATCGTGCAGCCCGACAAGGCATTCTTTGGTCAGAAGGACGCCCAGCAGCTTGCCATCATCAAGCGCATGGTTTCCGATCTCAACATGAACGTGAAGGTATATGGCTGCCCCATCGTTCGCGAAGAAGACGGCCTGGCAAAGAGCTCACGCAACAGCTACCTTTCCGCAGAAGAGCGCAAGGCGGCGCTGTGCCTTTCCCGCTCCATCTTTGCAGCACAGGATCTTATCGAAGGCGGCGAGCGCAATGCAGACATCGTTCGCACCGCTGTTCGCGAAATCATCGAAGCGGAGCCTTTGGCACAGATTGATTACATCGAAGTAGTTGACCTGGGCAACATGCAGCCCGTTGATTCGCTCGGCGAATCTGGCCTGGTTGCTATTGCCGTTTACATCGGAAAAACTCGCCTTATCGACAATTACTTGTTCGATTTTGACGAATAAGCTTGCACGCAGCGCAATATTGCGCAAGAATACGGCAGGTTATGCGCAACCGCGCATAATGGCTACTACGCAGTGAAACCTCGAGTGGAACATCATGCGAAGAAGGAAGGTTCAAACCTTATGCTGCTGAATGTGCTTAAGGGCAAAATTCATCGTGCAACCGTCACCCAGGCGGAACTTGATTACATCGGCTCCATCACCATCGACTCTGAACTGATGGAAGCAGCCGGCATCCAGGAATACGAACTGGTTACTATCTCCGATTGCAATAACGGCAATCGTCTTGAAACCTATGTTATTGCCGGCGAGCCTGGCAGTGGTGTAATCTGCCTGAACGGTGCAGCTGCTCACCTGGTTACCGTGGGCGACAAGGTAATCATCATGAACTATTGTCAGATGACTCCCGAAGAATTCGCCGACCCGGAGCACGCACCTCACGTGGTATTCGTAGACGATGATAACAAGATCAGCCGTCTTACCCGCTACGAAAAGCACGGCAAGCTGGAAGACTTGAAGTAAGCAACAAACACTTCCCTGCCGATAAAAATGGGCACCCAATTGGGTGCCCATTTTTTGTTATGGCCTAAAACAAGTAAGCAAACTCACAACAAAACAGACAGCTGAACCAAAGTGGGAAAACAGGGGCAGGTCCCATTTTCCCACTTACGGGGAATTGAAAAGGGGCTAAGCATAGACCTTCGTGTCATGCTTAGCCCCTTTGAGGTTTCCATGTGCCGCCAGAATGCTGCGCAGCGTCAGGTCATCTCAACCGTCCGTTGCGGCGTCCGCAGAACGCCGCAACTACTTAAGACAGCGGAGGAATAACTTGCTTCTTGCGAGACAGGATGCCGTCTACCCATTCGGCCTTCGTAGCGTCGATGCCAAATGCCTCGGATACGGGAGCAACGTCACCTTCGCAGATGAACTTGGAGCCCTCGTTGAAGATGTCGGTAACGAGCAGAAGAGCAAACTTGTAGCCGTTTTCAGCAACCTTCTGGCGCAGGAACTCGCGGTATTCGGCCTCGCGCTCCATGGCAACATCGAGCGTTACCGTTTCGTGCTGGGCAACCATATATACGTCGTCGCCCTTCTTGAATTCCTTGGAATCGTGCGTGCACAGCTCTTCAACGGAAAGATCGTTATCGCCGCCGCGCATCTTAAATACCTCAAGACCGAATTCGGTAGGCTTCTTGCCAATGATGGCACCAAGCTTTTCTGCCTGAACCAAGTCGTAATCGGTGCAGGTGGGGCTCTTGGTAATTACAGTATCGGTCATGATGGCAGAAAGAAGCACCGTGGCAATGGCGGGAGTTACTTCAACACCAAGCTGCTCATAGAGCTTGGTTACGATGGTTGCCGTAGAGCCAACGGGGATGTTCAGGTACAGGATGGGGTTGCCGGTAACCACATCGCCAGCGATGCGATGATGGTCTACAACCTCAACGATTTCAGCATCGGCAATGCCGTCAACCATCTGGGTAGACTCATTGTGGTCAACCAGGATAACCTTGTCGCCTTCGCCTACCTTTTCGATAAGCTTCGGAGCGGGCAGGCCAACCTGCTCGAGAATGGTTGCAGATTCCTGAGGAAGCGGGCCCAGACAGCAGGCAACATATTCTGCCTCCGGCTCAGCCTTCTTTGCCTCAAGGGCGTTCTTCAAATATGCGTAGCTCACCGCTGCTGCGATGGAGTCGTTGTCTGGGTTCTTATGACCTACGATAAAAACCTGGTTAGCCATGTAGCCTCCTCAACAAGCGCGCTTCGGTGCGCGCAAACGTGTAGAACTTATCTATTGTAACGCGAAATGAAAGAAGGCCGCACGTTTACGTGCAGCCTTCGCCAAAAGCCTTCTAGGGCATTTGCCGTCCAGCTCCTTCACAGCATCAACCGATCTTCACGATAGGCGCGTAGTCCTTCAGCAGCTTCTTGGTTTGGCCGGTGCGGCTGAAGCGTACATGCAGCGTATCGCCGTCCACCTTGGTAATGGTGCCGCGGCCAAATACCTTGTGGTCTACCGTATCGCCCTTAGCAAACGTCATCTTCGCCGCTGCCTTCTTCTGGGCTTCGGGCTTCACCGCAGGGCGTGCCTGCTGACGAGGACGCGACCCCGAAGCGCTCGACTGGCCGAACACGCGACCGCCGCCCGCCTCGGAACCAGAGCCGGCAATGCCGCGACGGCTGCCGCGCTTTTCCCAACCCGAACCAGAAAATCCTGCAGAGCCCATTCCGATGCCCTTGCGCAATTCCAGCGGAATTTCTCCGATGAAGCGCGAAGGCGGGTTGGCGCTTGACTGACCGAAGATCTGACGGGTGAAGGCGTTGGTTAGGTAGAGCTTCTTGCGCGCACGGGTAATGGCAACGTAAGCCAAGCGGCGCTCTTCTTCCAGGCCTTGCGAATCCTGAGACGAATTTCCGTGAGGGAACAGCGATTCTTCCATGCCCGCCACGAATACGCAATCGAATTCCAGGCCCTTTGCGGCATGAATGGTCATCATGGTAATGGCTTCGCCGTCTTCCGCCACCGTGTCCATGTCGGTACGCAACGTTACCCATTCCACGAAATCAGACAAGGAATTTGCTTGGAAAGTGCGCACGGGCGGCTCGTCGTCTGCCTCGGGCGCATCTTCTGACGTGGGCGGCTCGAACAACGCGTCGGCATCGTCGTGCGTTTGGGAATATTCGTCTACTACGCCAAAGAGCTCCTGGATGTTCTCGATGCGACCAGCGGCATCGTCGGAATTTTCCGCTTCAAGGGCACGAATAAGGCCAGCCTTGCTCACGATGGCTTCGACCACCTTGCGCAGATCACCGGCATAGCCCTGAGCCTCGTGGATGAGCGCCACGAATTCCGCGATAGCCTTGCGCGTTGCGGAACGTATTTGATCGTCGGCAATGCACAGCTCGGCAGCCTGCAAGAATGTGATACCCGTTTCGCGAGCGACGTAGTCGATGTGCTCTACCGTGGTTTTGCCAATGCCGCGCTTGGGCACATTGATAACGCGATGAGCGGCAACATCGTTAGCGGGGTTGACCACCAAGTTCAAGTACGCCATTACGTCGCGGATTTCCGCACGATCGAAGAAGCGCGTACCGCCGATCAGCCTATACGGCACACCGGCGCGCATCAGCATATCTTCGAGCATACGGCTCTGCGCATTGGTGCGGTAGAACACAGCAATTTGGTTGTACGACATACCTTCGCCATGCTGGTGTTCGATTTCCGAAGCGATCCAACGGCCTTCGTCGCGTTCATCGGTTGCGCTGTACACCGAGATTTTGTCGCCTGCAGGCTTTGAAGTGAACAGCTTTTTGGGTTTGCGCGTAAGGTTGTTGGCAATAACCGCATTTGCCGCTGCCAGGATATTGCCCATGGAGCGATAGTTTTCTTCCAGCTTCACCACACGGGCTTCCGGGTAGTCCTTCTCGAAATCGAGGATATTGCGCAGGTCGGCGCCACGCCACGAGTAAATTGACTGGTCGTCGTCGCCTACTACCATGATGTTCTTATGTGCCGCCGCCAAGAGCTGGGTAAGTACATACTGCGCATGGTTGGTGTCCTGGTATTCGTCCACCATCAGGTAGCGGAAGCGGTTCTGATAGGCAGCCAACACATCGGGGTGGTTCTTCAACAGAAGCCAGGTGTACAGCAACAAATCGTCGAAGTCGAAGGCATTTAGCTGGCGCAGGCGCTCCTGCAGGCGCGTGTACACGCGAGCTGCCACCTGACCTACCTGGTCGGATGTCTTTTCGGCGAATACCTCTGCCACCTGCAGGTCGTTCTTCGCCTGTGAAATACGGTTACGGAGCGCAGGGATGGGATAGCGCTTCTTGTCGATGTTGAGCTCGTCCATGATCTGTTCGACCAGACGCTTCGAATCGCTGTCGTCGTAGATGGTGAAGCCCTTGGCGAACCCTACACGTTCGCAGTCGGTGCGCAGGATACGCACGCACATGCTGTGGAAGGTGGAAACCCACATGCCGCGCGCGCCGCCGCCGATAAGGCTCTGCAAACGCTCGCGCATTTCAGCAGCAGCCTTATTGGTAAACGTGATGGCCATGATTTGCCAAGGGGCAACGTTCAGATCTTCCACCAAATGGGCAATGCGATGAGTAAGCACGCGGGTTTTGCCGGAACCGGCACCCGCCAAAACCAACAGGGGACCTTCCGTACACAGCACCGCTTCGCGCTGAGGGCCATTCAGGGTATCAAGATCGATGGGCATGCAATTCGTCCTAACACAACAAACCGCACAGGCTTCAAGGCCCGCGCGGCACTCACGTTTTATTTCGGGTTGCTATTCTACCGCGCCAAGCGGCAATGCCCCACCCTATCCGCAGTATCCCTACGGTTTGTTCGAATGGGACTAACTCCTGCGATGGGAGCAGACAATTGCAGCCACGACATACCCCACTACAAGAATTAGACCAGGAAACATTTGGAAAAGAGCGTAGTAAATCCAACCGTATACGCTGCCATGAATGAAAAGCGAATATGTCATGGTGAATCCGACGAAAGCAACAAGAGATATGGCACTTGCAAATAAAAGCAGCTTTCGAGAGCTCGATTGTTTCGCGAGGTAAAGAAGAGAAACGACGAACATCACCACAAACACGATGCTAACAAGAGCCTCAGCAACCGTACTGGCGAACATAGCCGATGGGTCGATCTTAAATTGAGCTTCCCCACGAAAGTCCTGGTTGGCTTGGAGAACCCAGGGCATTACAAAACCCAGGAACAGCGAAACCAACACAGCAACAACTCGCGATTGCGCGTTCTTCAGAAGGCTCATTATCTTCCTTTCCCCCTGGAATGATACGAGTGACTTTAGCATTGTTTTTGCTGATAGGACTTGGAAAACGTCCTGATTGAACGGGACTTTCTCCCTGCGGCGAGCATCTAAAAAGATAGACACTTTTGGCACATTTCACTTTGCAGCAAGCATTCCGCGCCCAAACGCTAACTTGTTTGCAAATTGCCCGAGAGCACCAAAAGCATCAGTCCCTATCTGACAGCTCCTTCACTCAAAAATAAAACACGCCCGAAAGGGCGTTAATGGGGTCGGGGCTTGCACCAGTAAAACAGCGAGAGGCGCTCTAGTGAGTGCAGGTGTGGTGAGCGAACATGCCAGTGGCATGTTCGGTTCCAAACTATGCACCCGAGCGGGTGCATCCTGCGTGGCATGACGCGCAGGATTTCCCGGCGTGCTTCGCACGTCAAGTTCGCTTGGAGCCTCGCCTGTGCCACCAGAGCGCCTCGCAGCGTCATCGCGTCTCACACGAAGTAGGTTTCGCTGATCTACGATCAGCGAAACCTACACGATCTTCTTGCCAAATACTGCGGCGATCTCGCGCAGCTGGGCTACCAGTTCAGTGAACTGAGCAGGCGTAAGCTGCTGGGGGCCGTCGGAAAGCGCTTCAGCGGGGTTCGGGTGAACTTCAATCATGATGCTGTCGCAACCAGCGGCGACGGCGGCATATGCCAAAGAAGGCACCAAGTCGCGTACTCCAGCGGGATGCGAAACATCCACGCAAATAGGAAATATCGACTGCTTGTGAATAACCGGAACAGAAGAAATATCAAGCGTGAAGCGCGTAGCGGTTTCGAAGGTGCGCAAGCCGCGCTCGCACAGCACGATGTTGTCGTTGCCGCCCATGGTCAGATATTCCGTAGCGGAAAGCCACTCGGAAATACTGCCCGCAAGGCCGCGCTTCAACAACACCATCTTGTGAGACTGCGCGGTAGCCTTGCCAACGTTCTTCAGCAAGCTGAAGTTCTGCATGTTACGAGCACCGATCTGAAGACCGTCAACATAGGAATGCACCATTTCGCAATGAGCGGAGTCCATTACCTCGGTGAGGGTTTTCAGACCGTACTTTTCAGCACCAGCCTTCATGATTTGCAGGCCTTCTTCGCCCAAGCCCTGGAACGAATGGGGGTTCGTGCGGGGTTTGAAGGCACCACCGCGAATCCAGGTAAGGCCAAGGCCGGCAATGCATTCGGCTACTTCATTGAACTGCTCTTCAGATTCAACAGAGCAGGGACCAGCGTAAAGGGTGATCTCGTTGGTACGAGTGCCGTAATTGGGGAGTGAGGAAAGTGGATTAATCACGGGAGGGTACCTCTTTCATAACCTTAAGGATTCCACGGTAGATCTCAGTAAGGTTTTCGTTATACAGAGGGCCCTCGTTGTACGTTGCAACGCGCGCAAAGATCTCTTCCTCGCGTTTCGGGTCATACAGACCCATATGGGCATCGGGCTTAAGGGCTCGGATGTCCAGGGAATGACCGGCTCGCTCATTCAGAAGAGCGACGAGCTTTTGATCGATTGCATCGATCTCGGCACGGTGCTTCTCGATTTCCTCGAATGCCTCGTTCTTTTCCGACATCTCATACTCCTTTCACGAAAAAGACGGTAAGCGCACCCTAAAGGCGCTGTTAGCCTATGATAACAAAGCGCCAGGCCAATAAGCCTCCTTGCACCGCTATTGCCCGAGTTGGGCGTTATTGAAACACGCTGGAAACATTAGAACCCGTTCATACAAAAAACGGCCCCGAAGGGCCGCTGAAAAGGTTCTATTTTCGTGCTGGATCGTTAATAGCCGCTATAGCCAATAACGCGATGGAAACCATAATGCCGAACTGGCCGAAAAATGCATCGCCCTTCCCCACCACGTAGGAAGCAAGCGCCACCAGGATGATGACAAGCGCGGCATAATTGCAATAACGGGAAATGCACTTATTAGACCGTTCCCGCAGTTGCTTCTTTTCCTCTTCGGAAAGAGCTCTGCGTCGAGTATGTTTTCTTCCTTCGCTCATGGTTTAAGGATACCATTCAACGCCTTAGAAAATACCAAGGGCCTTGGTTCCGAAATAACCCAACACAACCAAGCCAACAAAAATACGATACACACCGAAAACGGTAAAGTCGTTCTGCTTGATGTAGCCCATCAGGAAGCGAATAGCAATCATGCCCATGGCAAAAGCAGAGACGATGCCAACCACCAGGACCACAATCTCAACCTGCGTCATGGCGATGCCCGCCAAGAAGAACTTGATGGCTTTAACCATGCCCCAGCCAAACATTACAGGAATGGCCAAGAAGAACGTGAATTCTGCCGCAGCGGTACGAGAACAGCCGCACAACATGCCGCCGATGATGGTGGCACCCGAACGGCTGGTGCCAGGAACGATTGCCAAAACCTCGAAGAAGCCGATCTTCAAAGCGGTTTTCCAATCCATGTCGTACGGATCGGTGATGCGGAACAGGGCACCTTCAACAGATTCGGGATCAGACGCATCGATTTTGCGGGCATGTTTGCCGCGAGGCTGCTCCGCCGATTCGATTACCGCGCGAGCGCGCTTGCGGTTGTGCGCTTCCAGGACAATGAAGATGACGCCGTACAGAATAAGCATGGCAGCAACGGTATAAGCATTATAAAAATGATCGTGGACCCAGTCGTCCAGAGCAAGACCCAAAACCGCAGCAGGAATACTGCCGATAACAACCATGCCCCACATATGCCACGTGTTGCGGCGCTCGGTTTCGTCCTTTGTACGCGAAATGGGATTCAGCTTATGCCAGAAGGTAACCACAACTGCCATGATGGAGCCAATCTGGATAACCACCAAAAACAGCTCTAAGAACTTATCGCTTACATTGAGCTTCACGAATTCGTCGACCAAGATCATATGACCCGTCGAAGAAATAGGAAGCCATTCGGTAATGCCCTCGGTGATACCGAGCAGCAACGCCTTTAGGGCTTCAATAAGAATGTCAGGCGACATGCGCTTCCCTTCCGTAGAGTGCTTGATGCAATTTGCCCAGCAATGAACAACAAACAGCAAACTACCCACGCAATGGTGGGTAGATGTTTTCATCGTATGCGAACGCACTGCGCTATGGGGGTTTTCCATAAAAGACCCACCAGCGCCCCATTTACCTGGGGTTTTGTAGATTACTTGCAAAATCGGCTAAATTTTTCAAAAAAGGGGGTTGACGGAGGATGCCCCGATCCGTAATATACTGATTCGCGCCTTGGCAAAGGGTAACACCACCGAGGAAGCGATGCGAAAGCAACGCACAACTCATTGGGGTGTCGTCTAATGGTAGGACAGCGGTTTCTGGTACCGTATGTGAGGGTTCGACTCCTTCCACCCCAGCCAATATGCGCTCATGGCCTCGTCGTCTAGCGGTTTAGGACGCCGCCCTCTCAAGGCGGAGATCGTCGGTTCGAATCCGATCGAGGCTACCAAGTTTTCAGCCTGCAACTTTGGTTGCAGGCTTTTTGTTTTTAACCAGCAAATTTGGGTTATAGGAAAAGCGCGCTCGAGCCGTTTTGGTTCTTAGGGCCATTTCGGGCCCTAGCCATTCCGAGCCCTACCCTGAACTGCCCACATGGGTACGAGACAAACTGACCAAGCACGCTTTTTGTCCTATAACCCCTTTTTGTCCTATGGCCCACTTTTCCCATAGCCCCACTTCGCTGGACTTCCCGACGATGCACACGCCGCGACCGAGTCACCCCGCCCATGGCGTCGCTAAGAAGCCGTCTACGGGAGACCGAAAACAAAAATTCGACTCAAACTGCAACTTTTTTGCGATTGGCAATTGTTGCGAGCCTTCCGATCGCAGATCGAGATACAAAACCGCAGGTAATCCGCCGCTTAGCGGCCGTTTTCGCTTTGCGAGATTGAAAAATGAGCCCCTAATCGCAAAAAAGTTGCAAAAAGAGCGAGATTTTTGTTTTCACAACGGGCAGATCGCTACGACAGGAACGAGACCATACGAAAAACGCGTGAAATCCCCTAGCAAGGGCAAAAGGACATCCCCCCCAAAAAAAAGCAAGAAGGCAAAACCACACGAGCCAGCTAGATTAACAGGACAGACTCTGCGAAAGCGCAGGATCCTGGCAACGGCAGCAGGGCAGAACCCGAGAAACTCGCACGAGTCCCAGCGAGGGCAAGAGGGACCCCGCAAAAACCACATGACCCCCAGCAACGGTGGCGGAGCAAATCTCACGAAGGAGGGCTACAAAAAAAGGAAGGGGTTGCAATACAGATATGGGGCCGCAAGAAAAAAGGTCCGCCGAGGCTTCGGCGGACCTTTTCAGGAACGGATTCGCTATGCGAGCGAGGGATCCCACTCCACGATGCAGCTGTTCAAGAACGGCTTGGAATCGGGAGCATCGGCGTTAACCATACGGAACCTCGCCTCACCCTCGGCGGTCTTCCAAACCTCAGTGCGCAAACGAACGCCAGGAAGAACCGGCGAAGTGAAACGGCACTTGAAGCGAGTCATTGCCTCGGGATGACCAGGGAACAGCAGGGAGATTGCATGGCGCATTGCCACGCCAGCGCTGCTTACACCATGAGCGATGGGACGCTCAAGGCCAGTCTGCTCGGTGTAGGACCAGTCGATGTGCTGCTGATGCCAGTCGCCCATCAAACGATACACGAGAGGCCAATTCAGGCCATAGGTTTCCTCGTAAACGAAGTCGGGCTCACGGTCGGGATACTCGACAACATCCTTTGGAGGCTGTTCGCCGCCCCAACCGCCATCATAGATGCAGCAGTCGTACGTATCCACCGTGCACAGATGCGTACCGTCGGAAGAATAGGACTTGCCTACCTGCTTGGAAAGAGACCCGCGTCCCTCGCCACGATCCCAAATGGCTTCCTGGGTTACATAGGTCTCAATGTGGTCAGCCATCTTGAACGGCGCATGAAAATGAACGTCGATACCGTAATGCAGCGATCCGGAATAATCGAAACCGTAATCGAGCGTGGTGGTCATTTCCTCGTTAACCGTAAGCGGTACTGCAAAGATGGGCAGAACCTTAAGCTCAGGGTTTTTTGCATCGCCTTCGTTAACATAGTCAAGATCAGCGCGGCCATCCCATCCAGCACCGCACCCCAACGCGCAAATCTCCAAATCCTTGAAGGTGTAGTCGCGCACAAACGGTCCGAAGGTCTTGCCTACGATCTCAGTCGAAATAGCCATTATTGCTCTCCTCTCAGATCCTCAACTGCCTTTACGCGGCAGCATTAGCGCGAATTATGCCTACCTATCGGGGGAAGCGCATCGCTAGATATTGGTTAGCAGTGGTCAAGGCAACGAAATCCGGGGGGTTCGGCGTGTTTTTCCCGCATGACGTCGGCTAACTTTGCCCAGCCGCGTCTGACTGGAATTGCCGGTGCCAATCCGGCGGCAAACATGCGCGACAAGGACTGCGCCATCCTGGTAGCTGGCGGTAGGCATACGCGGCAAAGGCTGCGTCAATCTGGCACCCAGTTTGAGCAGCAAGAGCGGAGCCACTCAAACAGGCGATCAGCGCCGTAGCAAAAGGCGTCAATCTACCAAACAAACAGCCAGCAACACAATTATTCTCGAATCGGATAACAAGCCGACAGCCGTGAAGTTCTTCCGCTCGCTCCAAGCTCACCTTCCCCTCCTTCATCTGAATGAAAGAATGCAGATGTACCCATTCCGCTCCAAGGAGGATGACATGGAATTGCTCAAGGGAAAAACTGCAATCGTTACTGGCGGTACGCGCGGTATCGGATTCGCTATTGTTAAGGCATTTTTGGACAACGGAGCCAAGGTGGCTCTGTGCGGCTCGCGCGAAGGAACGGCAAGCGCAGCCGTTGAAAAGCTGAAAGCAATCAACCCCGACTATGAGGTAATGGGCATCTGGCCCGACATGACGGATCCCGATTCCATCGCCGCAGAGTTCGCGAAGGTAAACGAAGCCTTCGGCCGCATCGACATCCTTGGCAACAACGCTGGTGTTTCCGCCCGCGAATCCATCTACGACTACGACCCCGCCGCATTCGATAAAACCATGGCACTCAACGTTAATGCCGTGTTCTATTGCTGCAAGGCAGTTGCGCCTTTCATGCGCGCCCAAGGCGGCGGCGCCATCATCAACACGAGCTCTATGGTTAGCATCTATGGTCAGCCTTCCGGCTGCGCCTATCCCGCATCCAAGTTCGCAGTGAACGGATTGACGAAGTCGCTCGCACGCGAGCTTGCCGCCGACCAGATTCGTGTCAACGCAGTGGCGCCAGGCGTCACGCACACCGACATGGTGGATGCTCTGCCCAAGGAGGTCATCGATCCTCTTATCGCCACCATTCCGCTTGGTCGCATGGGGGAACCGGAAGACATCGCCAACGCTTACGTGTTCCTCGCCTCGGACATGGCAAGCTACATCTCTGGTGTGGTTCTTTCCGTGGACGGCTTAGCACGCTCCTAACGCCGAAGAACACAAGGCAATCTCAAAGCTGCTAGCTATTAAAGAAGCGGCATCCGCGTTGACTGCGGATGCCGCTTCTTTTAACTCGAGGAGATTTTCACCCCGCCAATCGCAGCAACGCCCACCAAGGCTTCGCCAACGCTATTCATCAGCAGCAATGGGGACGGGCTTTTGCGAAACCGGATGCTTGGAAAGATCGAGGCAAATACTGATGTACTCCCATACCAGAAGCACCATCAGAATGGTCATAACGATAAGATAGCCAATCACAGCGCCCGGCAAGCCCGTGAAATCAATGAGCAAGATGGGCACAAACAGGGAGAAGCCAAAGGTGATAACGTACAGCTTCATAACCGACTTCTGGCGGCGCAGCACCGTGATTACCTGATACAGGAAGTCGATAATGGCCGTTACGCCACCTGCAGCAATCATGATGAAGCTTAAACCCCTGAATGGCTCGAAATCGATGCCATACATGAAGCTCATGATGGGGATGCCGATCCAACCCATAAGGAAGATAACCACCAACGTAAGCGCAATGACCATAGCCACAATGGCAAGGATAACCAGATGGAATCGATTGCGCTTTTCGGCATCGGCCCACATCTGAGCCATACGGACCAACAACGGCTTATACACGAAACCAACCGTAAGCAGGATAGCCTGCGCAGGGAAGTACAACGCATTGAAATACAGCTGGTTGTCGTAGCTGAGTGCCGTTTCCATAACGAACTTCGGCATGTTGTCGATAAGGGCATACATGAACAGCGCAATGAACACCGGAAAACACTGCTTGAACAGAGCAATGATACTCTGCGTGCTCTGTCTTCGCGATTTCGGCGTTTCCAGCAACGCCAAGGGGAACGTAAGCACCAAGAATGTGGCAATGGCAGCCACCGCCATTGCAATGCTGGAAATCCCCAGGTCGCGCGTTACCAAAAGGAATAGCGAGAACACCACAAACACAACCACCGAGCGGAAAGCCTGGGAGATTCCCGCAAGGTACAGCTTGTCTTTCTGCTGAAGGCGCCCTTCGTACACATCGGCAAGGCCGTCGATCATCTTGTACACGCACACACCCATGCAGATAGTGAACATCTGCTCGCTGTACCCACGAATTCCGCAGTACACATACGCTACTGCCATCATCGCGATGCATGTGACAACGCGGCTGATCTGATAATCCGAGAACGAATGCACTTCCTTGATGTCGGACACCTGATAGGTGCGCATGCCGTAGTTGCCGATAATCATCAGCAGAGTGCCGATGATGAACGCCATGGAAAACATGCCCGCCTGTTCGACACCGCACAGCTGCGTTACCACGATGGTGAGGATGGGAAATACCATGCCCCATGCGCCCGTGCCGATGGTATTGCAAACGTAATCACGCGTTGTTTTATGGGAGGCGAATTCCTCTTCCTGATCAAACGACCCCTCGGAAACAACGCCCAAAAGACGATTGCACCAATTGTTAACCGCCCTTTTGATCGGGTTCATCTTGCGGGGTTTGCGGGGTTTGCTGTCGGGCCGCCGCCGGCGCTTGCCGTCGCCGCGCGTTTCACGAAAGGTATCGGCGAAAGAAACCGTCGACCCCTTTTTGCTCGCCTGATGCGCAGCGGTGCGTGCGCGCTCCCTGAAGGATTGACCGCCTTGCGTATTCTTCGCGTGTCTTCCCTGCATGCCGATAGAAGCTAGCCTTTCTTTGTGCGGCGCCAAAAGCGCAAATATCATAAACACAGGACATAACCCTGTGTCCCCATAAGTATAAAACCCTTCCCCGCACGCCACCCAAGCCAAAGGGGTGCAACAGGAAACGCGCACGGGGAATGCACGAGATTACCAGATCCTTTGCCGATACAGAGGGAACGATTCCCCATTAAGCCCTATCATGAGAACTAACCCACGGTTAAAAGCACGGAATCAGAAAGGGCAAGACCCATGAAAATCGGATCGGTGATTCTTGGTTTTGCGATGATATGCATCGGCATCGTTGACCTTGCAGGACAAGCACCCGTGCTGGGCATCCACCCCGCCGTCTGGTTTATCTTGGGCGCGCTTCTAATTTGCTCCGATTCGGCCTGGGCAAAGTTGGCGAAAAAGAAAGCCGACAAAAACAAAGACAACGGGCGGGGAAACGACCAAGACCCAACGAACCAGAAGTAGCACCTAGCAGCACCCGATCTGCGCACGCACCCAGCGCCTTACGACCGCCCCGCGAAACTACGGACAAACTTTGCGCCCTGCCCGTACGCGTGCCTAACATCTTTGCCGTATCGCACATCTGCTTGCCAGCAACACGCCCTCATTTGAACATACCCGCATGTGTTATCGAAAGTTCTCAGAAATGAGAACTTTTCTCATTTCTATTGACTAATGACTTCATACCAATAAAATGAGATTCGTTTTCATTTTAGACGCTACCCCTCCTAGGGACGCATCCACACACACGAACGAAAGACAAGGCATGGCAAGCACGGGCAATACCAAGCAATACCGCACCAAACAAAAGGAGCTTATCCTTTCATGCATCCAAGCCCACCAGGGTGCTTTTTTCACGAGCAAAGATATCGTAAACGCCTTGGCCAACCAGGGCACTAAAGTTGGAACGGCAACGGTGTATCGCAATCTTGAGCGCCTTGAAGAAGAGGGCATCATCGCCCGCACCAGCATTGAAGGCACTTCCAGCATTTGCTACCGTTTTCTTCCCGACGCCCCCGAAGATGTGTATTTCTTCCTGAAGTGCGAAGAGTGTGGGAGCCTTTCCCCTATCGATTGCGGTGAGCTTCAGAAACTCTACGAGCACGTTATCGAGCACCATCACGTACGCATTAACCCCACGAAGACGGTGCTGTACGGCCTGTGCGAAGCATGCTTGGCAAAGCGCGGTGAATAGCAGATGCTCGAACTTATCCCCCATCTTCTCGAACACGCCTTTGAAGACACCATCTATCTAGTGCCGTTTTTATTGGTGACGTATTTTCTTCTTGAGGCTCTCGAGCACAAGGCAGGCAATCGAACAGAAGAACTGGTGCAGAAAGCGGGCAAGCTCGGCCCCGCTGTGGCAGCCGTACTGGGCGCTGTTCCGCAATGCGGCTTTTCTGCCGCTGGTGCCGCACTGTTTTCTAGTAGAGCCATCACTCTGGGCACCCTCTTCGCGGTGCTGCTTTCCACGTCCGATGAAATGCTGCCGTTGTTCATCGCCGAACAGGTTGATTGGCGTGTAATGGCAAGCATCGTTAGCGTGAAAGTCGTCATCGGCATGATCATGGGCTTCGCAATCGACGGAGTTCTACGTCTTCGTCTTCACCTTGCCCAAACCAAAGCGACGCAAGAGCATGCTCACGAACATGCCCATTCCTGCAATTGCGAGCATGAGCATATCGAGGAGCATGCTTTCGGCCCCGATCATTGCCACAACCCCAGCTGTCATTGCGCCAGCACGCATACCGGCTGGACCGAAATAACCATAAGCGCAGTCAAGCACACTCTTGAAGTTTCGATCATCGTGTTTCTTATTTCGCTCGCACTGGTTGCCATCATGGAAGTTGCCGGCGAAGAAGCCGTTGCCACATTCTTGGCATCGAACCCTGGCCTTGCCATCTTTGGCTCGGCGCTGGTTGGACTTATCCCCAACTGCGGAGCAAGTGTGGTGATAACCCAGCTGTACCTTGATGGCATGCTAGGCACTGGAGCTATGCTTTCCGGCTTGTTGGTATCTGCGGGCGTAGGCCTCCTGGTACTGTTTGGAGAAAACCGCCGCATCAGGCAAAACGTGACAATCCTCGCTGGGCTGTATGCCACCGGCGTTGCGTGGGGCCTCTTGTTCCAAGCGCTAGGTATCACCTTTATGTAGCTGCTATTCCCCCGCTTTAAGCCATTCCAGGATTTCCGTCAACTGGTTCTGATACTGGTTGTACCCATCAAAGTAGCTGGCACGTAAACGCTCCAGATCGGTGGTGCTGTTGCTTACCGCCATCTTATCGGCGTATACGATGTACACCTTCCCCTCTTCCGCCAGCGCTTCGAGCTTTTCAAGTTCAGCGTTATAGCGCTCATTGCGTGTAAGCAGGGCTTCTTTCACTTTAGGATACCGGTGATAGCTATTGGCAATAGCCTTGGCGCTTGCGCCGATATCGTCAACAGGCTTGCGGAAGCCCTTGGCTCTCGTGAGGACAGCCAGGATACGGGGGCATCCCGAATCGAGTGCTAGCTGCAACGGAATGCCGGCGCCAACGCCCAAGCCGCCATCGTAGTACACGTGGTCGCCGATATGGACTGGCGGCATCACAACAGGGAGAGTGCTGCTGGCACGCACACGCACCATCAAGTCCTCTAACGTTGCCATATCTTCCTTGCGCCAGACCACCGATTCGCCCGTATCGCGATCAAATGCTTGAATTGAGCAAGGAGTTGGGTTCTGGGCAAACGCCTCGAAGTTAAACGGCAATACGCCTTCGGGCAAACCCGCTTCCTCGTAAATCCAGTGAGCGGAAAACATGCCCTTACCCTGGGCAAACGTCTTAGCACCACCAAATTCAGGCTCCATTACCAAATCAGTGAAACTGGCACGGGTGCGCCAAATATCACCTGAAAGGTAGTTCACCGTGTGGCTCGAGCCGGCAGAAATACCGCACACATGACCGAAGGTGATATTCTGCTCAAGCAGGAGCGATGCCATTGCAGCCGTATAGCTGGCACGCATCCCACCGCCTTCGAACATCAACACGGTGTTAGCAGCATGGAAGTTTGCTTTCTTCATGGGTACCCCCTCTTTTTTTCCATTCACAAGAATACCCCTGTTCAACCGCGCTAAAAACCAACGGTCACCATGCTGTTGATGGGATTCGATCTGCTGCTTGCCTCCCTCTCAAAGCCTCTGAAGGCAACTACTTGCCCCTATTTCCAAATAGGATTCAGCACGCAGCCACCCCGCAAAGGCCCTTCACCAAGCTAACAGATTGGCCCAATCACCTCGATTGCCCAAAACCGTGGTGCTGCTGATTTCGACAACCAACCTAAAGTGAAAGAACAAACCTTCCTCAACGCAAAAACATGAATAGCCGGGAAAAAGCAATGGGTTGGAACCAAGCGCTCCGCAAACACCTACAAAGATAACGGTATACTTTTTAAAGATGAGCTGGGATTTTGTTATTAACACCCAGCTTCAACGTCAGGCTGGTTGCTGCACGGGGAATCGCAGCACCCGCCTGAACAAACCCGTCTTACGGCCAGAGGTCGACGGAATCGAGGGGATCATGGACAAAGACCGCCGCGCTAATTTCCTGCGCAAACTGCACTCTTTCGCAGGCGTATTTCCACTGGGAATCTTTCTCTGCTTCCATATGTGCGTAAACTACTCGGCGAACTGGGGAACCGCCCCTTACGACACTATGGGCTCGTTTATGGCGCACATGCCCTACAAGATAGTGCTGGAAACATTCGTGATTTTCCTGCCTCTTTTATTCCATGCCCTCTACGGCGTGTATATCGCCCTCACTTCAAGCGTTACCGTGCAACGCTACCGCTACTTCCGCAACTGGTGCTACGTGCTGCAGCGCATAGCGGGCATCGTCACGCTGCTCTTCGTGATGTGGCATATTTACGGCACAAAACTGCAAGTTGAGCTTACCGGCGTCGATCCGAGTTATTCCATGGTGGCAGGAATCGTTGCCACGCCACTCGGGCTTGCGCTGTTCGCCATAGGTCTTCTTTGCAGCATCTACCACTTCTGCAATGGCCTTTGGACATTCCTTATCACCTGGGGAATCACCGTTTCGCCCCGCTCCCAGAAAATATCAGGATACGTACTGTTCGCCCTGTTCATCGCATTCGCTGCGTTTGGCTTAAAGGCATTGTTCGCCTTTACTTGCTAAACCCGCACGCTACAAGAAAGAGGCTATTATGAGCAAAGGATCAATCGCAGTTGTCGGTGGAGGCCTTGCGGGGCTGATGGCAACTTTGAAAATCGTAGAAGCAGGCTTGAGCGTCGACTTGTTTTCGCTCGTGCCCTTCAAACGCTCGCATTCCGCCTGCGCTCAAGGGGGAATCAACGCCGCGCTGAACACCAAAGGCGAAGACGATTCGGTAGACGAACACTTCGATGACACCATTTACGGCGGCGACTTTTTGGCGAACCAGCCACAGGTACGCGCCATGTGCGAAGCTGCCCCTAAAATAGTCAACATGTTCGACCGCATGGGTGTAATGTTCAATAGAACCCCCGAAGGCTTGCTTGACCTGCGCAGATTCGGTGGCACACAAAAACGACGCACCGCCTTCGCCGGTGCCACAACCGGCCAACAGCTTCTCTATGCGCTCGATGAACAAGTGCGCGCCCTTGAAGTTGAAGGCAAGGTTCACACCTATGTTGGTTGGGAATTCGTTTCCGTCATAATCCATAACGGCGCCTGCTGCGGAATCACCGCACAGGATCTTACGTCTATGGAAATACGCGCCTTCCCTGCCGACGCGGTCGTTATCGCAACCGGTGGCTGCGGCGCCATATTTGGCAAATCAACCAATTCAACCATCAACACCGGCTATGCCGCAGCTCGTTGCTATCAGCAAGGAGCACTCTATGCCAACGGTGAATTTATCCAAATTCACCCCACCGCAATTCCCGGCTTCGACAAAAACCGCCTGATGAGCGAATCAGCGCGCGGTGAGGGCGGCAGGGTTTGGACCTACAAGGACGGAAAGCCTTGGTATTTCCTGGAAGAAAAGTACCCCGCGTACGGCAACCTGGTACCGCGCGATATCGCCACACGCGAGATCTTCGACGTATGCGTGAACCAGCACCTAGGCATCAACGGTCAAAACGTGGTGTATCTGGACGTCTCCCATATTCCTGCATCAGTTTTGAACGCAAAGTTGGAAGGCATTTTGGATATCTACCAGAAATTCGTGGGCGATGATCCACGCAAGGTTCCCATGCGCGTTGCGCCAAGCGTCCACTACTCAATGGGCGGGCTCTGGGTTGGCCTCGATCAGCAAACAAGCATCCCGGGCCTGTTTGCCGCAGGTGAATGCGATTACACCCAGCATGGTGCCAACCGCCTAGGGGCAAATTCCCTTCTTTCTGCTGTATTCGCTGGTATGACCGCTGGGCCCAATGCCGCCGCCTATGCTAAGGGACTCCCAGAAGGCAACAGCATCCCCCAAAGCGTCTACGAAACAGCTGCTGCAAAGGACGAATCAAGCTACCGGGACATTTTGCAGCTTAATGGCACCGAAAATGCCTACCGCCTGCATCAAGAAATGGGCGAGCTGATGACGAAGAACGTCACCGTAGTTCGTAACAACGATGCTTTGGCTGAAACACTTATCAAACTCGAGAACATCGATGAACGACTTTCCCATATCGGCGTTCAAGATAAGGCAACCTGGGGCAACGCAAATGCGCCGTTCATTCGCCAACTTCATGGCATGGTTGATCTTGCGAAAGTCATAACAAAAGGAGCGCTGGAGCGAAACGAAAGCAGGGGGAGCCACTTCAAACCCGAATTTCCCGATCGCAACGATAACGAATGGCTGAAAACCACCATCGCTCGTTACGATTTCGCTACGCACGGCCCCGTTCTCAGCTACGAAGAGGTAGACACCTCGCTCATTGCGCCACGTAAACGCGACTATACGAAAGCTCATTAGAAGGAGGTCTGGCATGAATACCGAAACCGCAGGCCATGACCCTATTCGCCTTATCGTTAAGCGACAAGAGGATCCTGAGGCAAAACCATATTGGGAAGAATTCAACGTTGCCTATCAGCCACGCATGAACGTGGTTTCAGCCTTGATGGAAATACGAAAGAATCCCGTAAACGCCCAAGGCGAGCCAACCACCCCCGTGGTTTGGGAAAGCGTGTGCCTTGAAGAGGTTTGCGGAGCCTGCACCATGATCATCAACGGCACGCCACGTCAAGCCTGCTCTGCCCTCATCGATAACCTGAAGCAGCCCATTCGTCTGGAGCCACTTACCAAGTTTCCCCTGGTACGCGACCTGAAAGTCGACAGAACCCTTTTGTTTGAAGCGTTGAAAAAAACGCATGCCTGGATCGATATCGATGGCCCCTTCGATTTAGGGCCAGGGCCTCGCATGTCCGCACGCACCCAAAGCTGGGCCTATGAGCTTTCCCGCTGCATGACCTGCGGCTGCTGCTTCGAAGCCTGCCCCAATACTGGGCACGCAAACAATTTCGTCGGGCCTGCCGCTATCTCCCAAGTCCGTCTGTTCAATGCCCATCCCACTGGCAAGCTGAACAAGCAGGAGCGACTCCGTTCAATCATGGGAGCCGATGGCATAACCAGCTGCGGTAATGCCCAAAATTGCGTTCGGGTATGCCCTAAAGACATTCCCCTTACCACTTCTATCGCCCAGATGAATCGCGACACCACGGTGCAGAGCATCCGAAATGTCTTTGGAAGCGATGCTTAGCGAGAAAAGCTATACCAGCATAAAAAATGGGCTCCCATCAGGGAGCCCATTTGCTTTGTCAAATGCTATTTCAGCAGATCGGCTGCAACCTCTTTTGCGCAAGCCAAACCATCGGCAAGCGAATTAACCACCAAGGTGGAACCGTGCTTCGCATCACCTGCAGCATAGATAGGCGTATCGCCCTCATGCTTGACACGATGCGTGCCCTCGATCATAACGGGGCGAACCCCACGGCCATCGACAACTTCCGCGCCCAGAGCATCGTAGATACCGCGCTCGGGTCCCGTGAAACCGCATGCGATAAGAACCAGCTGAGCAGGCATAACGCGCTCGGTATCCATCTGACGCTGAGGGGCACCCTGACTCCAGTCAAGCGTAACCACGCGCAAACCGGTTACGTGCCCTTCTTCGCCCAAAACCTCTACCGTATCGGCAGCGAAAGAGCGTGGATCTTCCTTGAAATGCTCGATTGCCTCACGTTGGCCGTAGTCGGTCTTTTTCACGAAGGGCCATTCGGGCCACTGGTTGGACGCAGCGCGTACCTCAGAAGGCGCAGCGTTGTACTCCAGCTGATGTACGCTTTTCGCACCCTGACGAAGAGCCGTTGCGATGCAGTCAGTGCCTGTATCGCCACCACCGATAACAACAACGTCAAGACCCTTAGCAGAAATTGCCGGTTCAGTGCCGCCAATTACCGACTTCGTTGAAGAAGTAAGGTAGTCAACGGCAAATACTACGCCCTTTTGATCTGCGCCAGGAGCGGCAAGGCCACGCGGGGCTGCCGCGCCAACAGCAATAACAACAGCATCGAAGTCGGACTTCAGACGCGCTGCAACCGCTTCTTCGGATGCATCGGTGTTCAGCTCGAAGGAAATCCCACCTTCTTCAAGGAACTTGATGCGACGATCGACGATTTCCTTTGGCAGCTTCATGTTCGGGATGCCGTACATCAGCAAACCGCCAGCGCGGTCATGGCGCTCGAACACGGTTACGCGAATGCCTGCTTCAGCAAGCTGCCAAGCAGCGCCCAAACCGCAAGGGCCAGAACCGATCACCGCAACCTTTGGCGCATCGGCAGCAGGTGCTGGCAAGGGCTTAGGACCGCCCGCCGCCCACTGATAATCGGAAATGGCGCGCTCGTTGTCGCGAATGGTAGTAGCGCCCTCGATGGAAGCAAGGTTGCAAGCAGCCTCGCACAGCGCTGGGCATACACGACCCGTGAACTCCGGGAAGGGATTGGTAAGGGCCAATCGTTCCGCCGCTTCATCCCACAAACCGCGATACACCAAATCGTTCCATTCGGGAATAAGGTTGTGCAGCGGGCAGCCCGAAGGACGAGCTTTACCGAAGCTGTAGCCAGCCTGGCAAAATGCCACACCGCACATCATGCAACGGCTTGCCTGAACCTGCTGCTCCTCTTCGGAAAGAGGCAGGGCAAATTCCTTGAAGTCTTCGATGGCCTCCAACGCCTCGCGTTCACCATGAGCAACGCGATCGTGCTCGAGATATGCTCCTGCTTTGCCCATTACTGGCGCCCCTTTCCTACAATCTCGTATGCCTCTTCAAGCGCTTCTTCGTGGCTCTTGCCCTCAGCCTCTGCTGCAGCAACAATCTCCAAAACACGCTCGTATTCAACCGGAATAACCTTTACGAAGTGCTGCTTCATGGCTTCGAAGCGGTACAGCATCTTGATGCCACGCGGGCTCTGCGTATAGCCAACATGCTCTTCGATAAGGCTGTGGATAAGCTCGATCTCGGCATCGGTGGGGGTCTCAAGCTTTACCGAACCCATGTTGCAACGGCTTTCCAACGTGCCGTACTCGTCGTACACGTAGGCCACGCCACCGGTCATGCCCGCTGCGAAGTTCAAGCCAACCTCGCCCAGGATAAGGGCAGTGCCGCCGGTCATGTATTCGCAGCCATGGTTGCCAACGCCTTCAACCACGATGGTGGCGCCGGAGTTGCGCACGCCAAAGCGCTGACCAGCAAGGCCGTTCACGAAGCCACGACCCGACGTTGCACCGAAGAAGGCAACGTTGCCAACGATAGTGTTTTCATCGAACTTGTACGTGGCATCTTCAGAAGGATGAACCGAGAGGATGCCGCCGGAAAGGCCCTTGCCGAAGTAGTCGTTCGCATCGCCCGTAACATTGAGCGTAACGCCCTTCGGGATGAAGGCGCCAAAGCTCTGACCAGCCGAACCCTCGCAATCAACGGTAACCGAACCATCAGGCAGGCCTTCAGGGTGCGCCTTGGTAACAGCAGCGCCCAAAATGGTACCGACGCAACGGTTTACATTGGCAATGTCGGCACGGAAGCGAACCGGCTTCATGTGCTTGCGGGCTTGCTCGGTCATAGGAAGGAACAGGGTCGAGTCAAGCGACTTCTCCAGCTCAACGTCGTACTTCATCTGAGGCAAGAAATGACGACCAGCCGCACCGGGAATATGAGCGCCGAACTCGCATTCGCCATTGGCGAGAACCGAGGAAAGATCCAGCAGGTTCGCCTTCCAGTTGCCCGGCACCTCAACCTGGCGCAAGCACTCGGGGTGACCAACCATTTCGTCTACAGTGCGGAAACCAAGCGATGCCATAACTTCACGCAACTGCTCGGCAACGAACAGCATGAAGTTCACCACGTGCTCGGGCTTGCCGCGGAAGCACTTGCGCAGACGGCAGTTCTGCGTGGCGATACCAGCAGGGCACGTATCCTGCTGGCAGTCGCGCTGCATAAGGCAGCCCATAGCGATAAGAGGCATAGTCGCAAAACCGAACTCTTCAGCACCAAGCAAGCAGGCCACGGCAACATCTTTGCCGTCCATCAACTTGCCATCGGCCTCAAGAACAACACGGGAACGCAAGCCGTTCTGCAGCAAGGTCTGCTGAGCTTCGGCAATACCAAGCTCAAGAGGCAAACCTGCATGCCAGATGGAGTCGCGCGGTGCAGCGCCCGAACCGCCGTTATGACCGGAGATCAGGATCTTGTCAGCAGCGCCCTTGGCAACGCCAGTGGCGATGGTGCCAACACCAGCCTCGGAAACGAGCTTGACGGAAACGCGCGCATTGGGGTTTGCGTTCTTCAAGTCGAAGATCAGCTCTGCCAAGTCTTCGATGGAATAGATGTCGTGATGGGGCGGAGGAGAAATCAAGCCAATACCCGGCGTAGACTGGCGAACCTCAGCAATCCAGGGATATACCTTCTTGCCGGGCAGGTGACCGCCTTCGCCAGGCTTTGCGCCCTGAGCCATCTTGATCTGGATCTCGATGGCAGAGGAAAGATAACGGCTCGTAACGCCGAAACGGCCAGAAGCGATCTGCTTAATGGCAGAGTTCATGGAATCGCCGTTGGGCAACGGGGTCTCGCGCTTCGGATCTTCGCCGCCTTCACCAGAGTTCGAACGGCCGCCCAAACGGTTCATGGCGATAGCCATGCACTTGTGAGCTTCCTCGGAAATGGAACCGTAGCTCATGGCGCCCGTGTTGAATCGCTTAGCGATGCTTGTGGCAGGCTCAACCTCTTCCAACGGAACAGGGGTGCGATCAGTTACGAAGTCGAGCAGATCGCGCAAGCGAATCGCGCGGCCTTCCTGATGCAAATGATCGCTATATTCCTTGAACATCTCATAATTGCCTTCGCGGCAAGCATGCTGGAGCAGATAGATAGTCTGCGGGTCGATAAGGTGCTCTTCGCCACCTTGCGGACGCCACTTGGTAAGGCCCAAAGAAGGCAACTGTTCAGGTGCCGGCGTGCTGAGAATAGCCACCGCGTCATCGTAACGCTGGTTCTCTTCACGCTGAACATCGGCAACGCCCAAGCCGCCCACACGGGAAACGGTGCCTGCAAAGTACCGATCAACGAACTCTTGCTTGAAGCCAACAGCCTCGAAGATCTGAGCGGAATGGTAGCTCTGCACCGTGGAAATGCCCATCTTCGACATGATGGAGGTGATTCCTGCAGTTACCGCCTTGTTGTAGTTTGCAATGCCCTCTTCAGCGGATACCGATAAGGCGCCCTTTGCGGCCAAATCAGCGATGCACTCGTGAGCCATATAAGGATAGATACCCGATGCGGAATAGCCAACCAAAGCAGCAAAGTCATGCGCGGAAATAGCATCGCCCGTCTCAACCACGAAATCGGCAAAGGTGCGAACACCCACGCGAATCAGATGGTTGTGAACAGAGGAAACTGCCAGGAGCGAAGGAATAGGCACTTCGCCTTCTGCGGCGCGGTCGGAAAGCACGATGATGCTTACCCCGTTGCGCACAGCCTTTTCAACACTGCGCGCCAAGTTTTCCAACGCCTCTTCCAGGGCATTCTCGCCATCTTCGCGACGATACGTGGCGCTGAAACGCTGAGCCTTGAAACCAACGCGGTCTACCGCACAGATGCGATCGAACTGGTCCTTCGTCAGCATAGGGCCGTCAAGGCGAATCAACTGGCACGCCGTGCGAGAATCTTCCAGGAGATTGCCATGGTTGCCGATGTAAAGCACGCTCGAAGTAACCAGGCTCTCGCGCAAAGCGTCGATAGGCGGGTTGGTTACCTGGGCAAACAGCTGATAGAAATAATCGAAGAAGGAACGGTTCTTCTTCGAGAGACACGCGAGGGATGCATCGATGCCCATGGAAGCCAAGGGCACGCCGCCCTTTTCAGCCATAGCGCGGACTACTTCGTCCACGTCATCCCAGTGGTAGCCCAACTTTGCCATACGTACGGTCATGGGGACATCGGCATCGCACGCAGCATCAGCCTGAGTAGGAGCCTCAAGGTCGGAAACCTCGATCTTCTCTTCCTTTACCCAATCGCTGTAGGGCTTTTCCTTTGCATAGCGAGCACGCAGCTCGTCGTTCCAGATAACGCGATCGGCCGTAGTGTCGATCTCCACCATTTCGCCAGGGCCAAGGCAACCAGCAGTAAGGATGTTGGAAGGCTCGATTTCGATGGTTCCAACCTCGGAGGAAAGCAGAAAGCGATCGTCACGCGTGACATAGTAACGAGCAGGACGCAGGCCGTTGCGATCGAGCGCAGCACCGAACGTGGAGCCATCGGTGTAAGCAATGGCAGCAGGACCATCCCACGGCTCCATGAGCATGGACTGGTACTCGTCGTAAGCACGGCGGCGAGCGGGAAGCGTTTCATTATGATCCCACGGCTCGGGCAACAGCATGGAAACGGCGCGGGTCATATCGCGGCCGTTCATCACCAAGAACTCGAGCACGTTATCGAGGATGGCAGAGTCGGAGCCCTCTTTGTTGATGATAGGCAGAACGGATTCCAGGTCTTTGCCCAGAACCGGTGAGTACAGATTTGGTTCGCGGGCGCGGATCCAATTCACGTTGCCCTTCAGCGTATTGATTTCGCCGTTATGAATGATGTAACGATTCGGATGTGCGCGCTCCCACGAAGGGGTGGTGTTCGTGGAGTAGCGCGAATGGACCAGAGCAATTGCGGTCTTCACCGCTGCATCGGAAAGGTCCAGGTAGAAACGGCGCATCTGGGTAGCAACAAGCATGCCCTTGTATACGATGGTGCGCGCACTGAAAGAGCACACATAGAAGATATGGCCCTTCAGCGCATGCTCGGCATCGGCGGCCTTTTCCACCATACGGCGGCATACGTACAGGCGGCGCTCAAAAGCCTCTCCGCGCTCGACATCTTCGGGGCGACCTACGAATGCCTGCAGGATGGTAGGCATGCAGGCGCGTGCGGTGGAACCCAAATCGTGGGGATCAATGGGAACCTCGCGCCAAAACAGCAGGGGCAAACCAGCCTTCGCACAACCTTCTTCGAAAATGCGCTTGGAAACTTCTACGCCACGCTCGTCTTGGGGGAAAAAGAGCATAGCCACGCCATAGTCGCCTTCATCGGGAAGAAGGTGACCGTACTTCTGCGCTTCCTTGCGGAAAAAGTGATGCGGAACCTGGAACAAGATGCCGGCACCATCGCCCGTATTATGCTCCAAACCCTTACCACCGCGATGCTCCAGATTGACAAGGACCGAAAGGGCATCGTCGATCATCTGATGCGAGCGCACACCCTTCAGATGTGCCAGCGCGCCAATACCGCACGCATCATGCTCGAACTCAGGACGATACAGCCCGCTTTGCGCAGGCACGTTCCGTGTTTGCATTCTGAACCTCTCACTCTCACAACCGAAAAGCCGCTGAGTGCTTGTCCTCTCCGCTCAACGACTTTCGCGAACCGTTTGCCTTTCCCGTTTTAAGAAAGGTGGGGATAATTCGCTAGCAAACAAGGTACCGCCTTCGGCAGGCAGCTTTTGGCTTCGTTTCGATACGTAACAAAGCAGATTTCAAGAGTTAACACGCATGAAATAAGTGGTTCAAAGCATCATGCAAAGCTCGCAGGCACATAGGCACGACGGTAAAAACCGCGGGCGCCATCAGATACCACCTGGCATATGGCGCCAATGGCAACCATTGAAATAACCGTACCAACGCCCACGCCGAACAGGTGGCCAGTCATCGCAAGCGCCATTACGCATGCAATAGAGAAACGCAACACGTCGTTGATGATCTTCGCCTTACCGAAGGGAAGATGGGTGATTTTCATAAAGGCCTGCGTGCAACCATCGGCGGGGTTCAAAACGAAATTCATAGCCACCATGGCGCTTACCCCTATGCCGATAAGTGTAATGCCGATCGTGAACATAATGCAGCTGGTTAGCAGGCTTGGGTCATGGCAAAACCAGAAGAAATCAAGCCCCAATACGAAGTCAAATAGGTCGATCAGGCAACCGAACGCAAAGGCAAAAGGAATCTGAAGAGCGATTTTGACATTGAGCGTTCGAAACACCAGAACCTGAATAAGGATATCGATGCAGTATAGGCATATGCACGATTGCCCCAAGGTAAGCAGATGGGTGCTTTCGCTGAACACCAACGGTATCGACTGGAATGCCGGCGCGCCGAAATCACTTCGCGCACTCAAGACAACACCAACGCCCAAAATCAAAATGCCACCAAAATATATGGCTACGCGCAAAGGCATGGAGCGGGTTATGGCAGCCTTGCCTTCCCCTGTTGCGGTGCTTCCCATGGTAATCTTCTTTCCCCCTCGATCCGCCGCTCCAAACCTTCCCTCCGATGGAACGACGACTTTTCATGCCAGTGTAGCAGTATGGTGCCGCTCGGTGCATTTAACGCGGTTCATCGGGTATGCTGAAAGAGCGTATCGACGCGAGGGGAAGGGACCGAAATGGCAAAGAAAATCACGAAGAAGCAGGCGAAGAAAGCAACCGAGGCAGCAGTTGAAAACGCCTTGGAAAAATATCTTTCAAGCACGCTCAACGCCGACGAAGAAAAACAGACCGGCGACACTTCGCCCCTCGGAACGCCCTACCGCCGTGGCTCGGTAACCCTGCGCGGAAAGATGGTCCCTCGCCACAGCACCACAGGAAAGCTGATCAGCGAAGAGCCGGGCACTGATTGGCGCGATGCCGACCCTTGGCGCACGCTGCGCATCCAATCTGAGTTCGTAGACGGCTTCGACGCTCTTGCCAAGTTGGGGCCGGCGGTATCCATATTCGGGTCAGCCAGAACCGAACCAACCGACCCTTACTATGAACACGCCATGCAAATTGCAGGCAAGCTCGCCAATAAGGACATCGCCGTCATTACCGGCGGCGGCCCCGGCATCATGGAGGCGGCCAACCGCGGAGCAGCACTTGCGGGAGGCACTTCGGTGGGTCTTTCCATTGAGCTCCCCTTCGAAGAAACTACCAACGATTGGATAAATCTCGGAATCGAGTTCCGCTATTTCTTCGTCCGCAAGACCATGTTCGTGAAATACTCTTCGGGCGCAATCTTCTTCCCTGGAGGCTACGGCACGCTTGACGAGATGTTCGAGGTGCTGGTGCTGGCGCAAACGCATAAGATCGGGAACATGCCTATCGTGCTGTTCGGCACCGAATACTGGCAAGACCTGATCAAGTGGATCAAAGGTCCCTTGCTTGATCAGAACATGATCAGCGAATCCGACATCGACTTGTTCACCGTTACCGACAGCCATGAAGAAGCCATCCGCATAGCAACGAGCGGCATCAAATCGAAATAACCTGCCCCGAAAGGAACGTTATGCCCATCGAACTGGTCGATTGCCACACTCATACCGTGTTTTCCGACGGGAAAAGCACTTTTCAGGAAAACATGTATGCAGCTATAGCAAAGGGGATAACCACCATAGCCTGTACCGACCATTGGGGCAGGCCGGGCTTCATTGATTGCTCCATAGAAGAAAGCAAGCTTGAACAGTATGCTTCTTCAATCGGGCTTGCACGCAACGAGTTCCCTGAACTTGAAATCGTGCATGGCGTGGAAGCAGACTGGTACCCAGGCTGCAGCGCCGATTTGGCGGAAACACGCGGCGATGCAACGTTCCTTCTTGGATCCATCCACTATCTTCAGGAAAAGGCACTCGACTGGGACGAGGACATGCGCATCTGGGAAGAACTGGGAGCAAACAAGCTTTGGCAGCTCTATGCCGAAGAATGGTGCAAGGCGGCAACGAGCGGCTTGTTCGATTCCATGGCGCATCCCGATCTGCCACGCCTGTTCAGCCTTTCTGGATACAAACCTTCGATCGACCTCGCTCCACTGTTCGATTCCATGGCGCAAGCAGCGCGCGAAGGCAAGGTGCACGTTGAGATCAACACTGCAGGCTTGACCAAGGATTTCGCCGACTTTTACCCGCAAGAATCCTTGCTGGAACGTTTTTTCCAAGCAGATGTGCCGTTAACCGTAGGCTCGGATGCCCATCACGCAAACCGCATCGGCAACAACATCACTGAAGCCTACCGCTACGCCCGCCGCATGGGGTATACCTCCATCGACGCGCCAACCGCCCAAGGAGATTGGCGCAGCATAAGCATCGAAGGCATATAGCGCACCATCGGTAAGCAATGAAGCGGCATCCGCCACAAACGGATGCCGCTTCTTTTGGTTTCCCAAATGGCATGCACTTTCGGGAGTGTCACAAATTGCTTGGCGGTAGCGCTTTATGCAACCGCCTGTCCTGCAGCCAGACGTTTTCCGCCATAAAAAACAGGCTTATTTGCGCAGATCCTCCACTTCCGCAAGATTGCCGAACGCCCTGATATAAATGCGCAAAGCACGCTTCAGCTCCTCTTCGGCAATGCCCTCGTTGGCAGCATGCATACCCCCTACCCAACTCGGCACGGGATACGCCCCCTCTTCCGCCGGACCAAAGCTTACGGCATTGGGGAACTCGCGAGCATAGGTGCCGCCTCCCATGGTGAAAGGGCGCACCTGCTTGCCCGTAGTCGAGCAATACGCATCCATAAGCGCACGAACAGGAGCAGTATCGGGATTCACCACGAAAGGATCCTTGCAAGCAGTAATGGCAAGCGAAGCGCCTTGAGCACGGGACAACGCCTCAAATGCGACGCCAAGCTCGCTGCCGGTAATTGCCGCAGGGAAACGAATGTCCTCTGTCATGGCAAAAGCCCCATCGATCTTGTTCATCATGCCAACAACGCTGGTCAGATTACCAAAATCAGCATCTGAGCAGGCAATGTTGGCAATTGTCCCATCGGTACATTCAGCCATGCTGGCAGCAAATTGCAACCATGCATTTTCTTCGCCGGAACACACGCCAGCAGAAAGAAGATAGCGGCACAGGACACCAATAGCATTCAACGTGCCTTCAGGGAGCGAGGCATGCCCCGCAATACCCACTGCAGTAACAAGGGCCCCCTCTTTGCAAGGGGATACTTCTATGCGATCGGCCTTCGGCAGGCTCCCTGCATCAACACAAACCACAGCACGTGCTATACCAGGCACCGCATTGGGAGCCGTTCCAGCCGTAAAGGAGGCAATGGCGCCCTCAATGATCCCAGAGGTTATCGTTGCTCCAAATTGCCCTTTCTCGCCATAGCACAAGGGGAATTCAGCATCGGGGGTGAACAGGAAATCGGGGGCATCATTCTGCTCCAAGTAGTAAGGGACATCGCCCATCCCCGACTCCTCATTGCAGCCGAAAATGAAACGCACCGCATGGCGCAGGTTCGCACCGCGATCAAGCCAGAATTTCAAGCCATACAACGCCGTGAGCAGGGGTGCCTTATCGTCGGAAGTTCCGCGCCCTACAAGCACGCCTTCCTTGCATGCGAGGCTGAACGGATCGAAATCCCAACCTTCCCCAGCAGGAACCACATCAACATGGCCGATAACGCCAATCTGCTGCCCGCTTTCGCCTGGCAAATCAGCAAAACCGGCATACCCATCTCCGTCATGGGGTTCCAGTCCTATGCGCTGTGCAATGGCAAGTGCTTCGTCAAGCGCCGCACGGGGCCCCGGACCGAAAGGCGCACCGAGTGCCGCGTGCTCGGCATCAAGCGAGCTATCAATGGAAATCAAGCGTTGGGCGTCGGTCAAAAATGCCGGCCACTGCTCCGCAACAAATGCCTCAATATCTTCCTCGGCTACCTGCATGGGGCACCTCTTTCGTTATGAAATGAAAATGCGGGCTGGCAAGTGCCGGCCCGCAACTAATCTTATCGCTCTTTAGAACCTGAAATCGTTTCCCGTTCCTGCAAGAATTTCACCGACGTGCCGCTCAGCAATGAGACGCGTCTTTTCGTTGGGAATGTTCAGCAGTTCACGCTTAACCATGGCAAGGCCCTTTTCCTTGGTTTCAGGAGTGGCGTAATCGGCCAAGTATTCCGTAAGCGTCATCAAGGCATTTGGATGGCAGTAGTTAAGGATCTCTCCGTTCTTGCAGAAGCTCATAAACCTATCGCCGGTGCGGCCGGCGCGATAGCACGCTGTGCAGAAGCTGGGTATGTGGTTGTTGTCCATCAGCCAACTGATAACCTCATCGAGCGTGCGTTGATCCGACACGTCAAACTGCTCGGTATCGTGCGGGCGCTCGGGCTCGTTGTAGCCACCGACACTGGTACGGGACCCACCGGAAATCTGGCTTACACCATACTGTAACGCGTGCTCACGCACCTGCTGACCTTCGCGAGTAGAGATAATCATGCCGGTATAGGGCACGGTAATGCGAATGAGGGCAATGATCTTCTCGAACATTTCGTCAGGAATGCCGTTGTCAAACACCTCTGGGTCGATGTCCATCGCAGGCTTAACACGCGGAACGCTGATGGTGTGCGGGCCCACGCCGTGCACTGCCTCCAAATGCTCAGCGTGCATGATCAAGCCGGCGAACTCGTAGCGATATCCCTGCAATCCAAACAATACACCCAGGCCCACGTCATCGATACCGCCCTCCATGGCGCGGTCCATCGCCTCGGTATGCCAATCGTAATCACTCTTCGGGCCTGTGGGATGCAGTTCCTGGTAACCCTTTTTGTTATACGTTTCCTGGAACAGAATGTATGTGCCAATCTCCGCTTCCTTGAGCATGCGGTACTCTTCGACCGTAGTTGCGGCAATGTTCACGTTAACGCGCCTGATAGCACCATTTCGATGCTTGATGGAATAGATGGTTTCCATGCTTTCCAGGATGTATTCGATGGGGTTGTGCTTCGGATCTTCGCCGGCTTCGATGGCCAGGCGCTTATGACCCATATCCTGTAGGGCAACAACCTCATCGCGGATCTCTTCCTGAGTGAGCTTCCTGCGGGGAATGGTGCGATTCTTTGCGTGGTACGGGCAATACAGGCAGCCGTTCACGCAGTAGTTAGAAAGATACAGCGGCGCAAAAAGAACAATGCGATTACCGTAATAGGCAAGCTTAATCTGATGCGCCAGTTCTTTGATTTCCTTATTGATTTGCGGATCTTCGCACGCCAGAAGAACGCTTGCCTCGCGATGGGTTATAACCGCACCATGGTCTGCGGAAGGATGCAGGTTGGCACGTGCCTTACCCAAAATGCGGCGGCACAACTCGATATCATCTTTATGCGCATCAGCGTAGGCAATGGAATCGAGGATCTCCGCGTCGTTGATGAACTCGTCGGCGCGAAGCGATTTCGGATCGTAGCGGAATTCCATCATAAGTTCTTCTTTCGCTTTGCCTTTATGGAAACAAACGGCAAAAGCAAACGGGCATCACCTTTGCCGAAGATATGGTTATCGCACGTATGCGCAACTGTGTCTAATCTACTGCTAATTGAGACAGCCCGCTCACCAGAAACCACGCTCATCTACAAACGGCACCATAATCTGTTAAAGAAACGAAACAATACAATGGAAACATTCCTAGAAAGACGCACGGGAAAGGGTTCGTATGGGCATCGCACAAAACAGCCACCCACAGAGGCAAATGTTGCAAACATCTTCTACAGGCACGCCCCTTCTCGCCGAAAGTGGCCCTGCACTCATGCGTACCCCCAAGGGCATGCGTATGGCAATCGGCCTGTTCGGGCGACGCAATGTAGGCAAATCGAGCGTGCTGAATGCCATCACAAACCAGGAAACAAGCATCGTTTCCGCCGTCGCAGGCACCACCGCCGACCCCGTAGACAAGCCCATGGAACTTCTGCCTTTGGGCCCCGTGCTGTTCGTCGACACTGCAGGCATCGACGACGACCAGGAAACCGTAGGCGAACTACGCACCCAACGCACCAAAAAGGTATTCGACCGTTGCGATATGGGCGTTATCGTAACCGAGGCAGGCATCTGGGGCCCCTACGAAGAAGAGATAGCTGCTCAGCTTTCCAGCCGAAGCGTCCCCTTCATCATAGCGTGCAACAAAACGGACCTGCTTCCCACTAACGCTCGGGGCCCCGAGTCCGACCCACCGGACCCAGCCGAAATCCGCACACCACGGGGAACCATCGTCGACTCCCAGCAAGAAGCGCTTACCGCAGCATGCCGCAGTGCCCTTCCCCGTAGCCTTCAGCAGAAACCCCTGGTTTGCATGTGCGCGGCAAAGCAAGAAGGGGTGCTTGAGCTGCGCCAAGCACTGCTCGACAACGCGCCCGAGGAATTCGTGAACGATCCGAAAATCATCGGAGATATCGTTGAGCCGGGCTCGGTGGTTATCCTGGTTATCCCCATCGACAAAGAAGCGCCGAAAGGGCGCCTTATCCTGCCGCAAGTTCAGGCTATTCGCGATTTGCTGGATTCCCGTTGCCTTTCGCTTTGCGTCACCGATAAGGAGCTGCCGCGCGCATTGGCAGCGCTAAAAGAGCCACCCGCATTGGTAGTTACCGATTCCCAGGCGTTCGACAAGGTGGCTGCGATCGTGCCGGAAAACGTCCCCCTCACCGGCTTTTCCGTTGCATTTGCCCGCTTCAAGGGAGACTTACCCACCCAAGCCCTAGGAACGCTCGCCATCGGTGAACTCACGGAAAACTCCCGCGTGCTTATCGCGGAAGCCTGTACCCATCACCCCATCGAAGAGGATATCGGCACGGTGAAGATCCCCCGTCTGCTTCGCGCCCGCATCGGGCAAGGACTTACTATCGAAAACGTGCGAGGCGTAGATTTTCCAGAAGATCTTTCAAGCTACGACCTGGTAATTCACTGCGGAGGCTGTACCCTCAACCGTCGCGCCGTGCTCTCCCGCATTCAAGCATGCGTACACGCGGGCGTGCCGGTTTCCAACTACGGGCTAACGCTTGCCTACTTGATGGGCGTATTCGATCGTTCCATCAAGGCATTTCCCGGCATGGAGCAATTCCTGGAAGAGAACCAACACTAAAACCGCAACCTTATAGCGGACAATTGCACCCATGGGTATCCGATTTCCATGGGTGCAATTTCATTTTATTGCCGCTCGTCGGTAAACCAACCCCGCTCGCCCTTGACCGTTGTTATACTTTGTATAAGCATGCGCGCTCACAGGACAAAGCGCCGATTCCGTTTCGGCGGAGCCGTATGCATAAGGCTGGGAACACCCAGCTCAACCATACAAACCGAGGAGAATTCCATGAGCCCATTGGAAATCCGCACCTCGAGCGAAGCGGAAAAGACCGTGCGCGGCGTATGTCAAGACATGGCACGCCGTCTTGTTTCGCATCCTCAAGGTACCTGCCCCGTTGATGTGACGCGCGGCCTTATCGCCCTGTGCCGTACGCAAACATGCGGCAAATGCGTTCCCTGCCGCATCGGCTTGGCGCAGATCGAATCACTGCTCGACAACGTGCTGGAAGGAACGGCAACCGATGCCGACCTTGCGCATATTGAAGCCCTCGCAGAAAACGTACGCATTTCAGCAGATTGCGCAATCGGCACCCAGGCTGCCGAAATGGCCCTCACTGGAGTGTGCGCTTTCCGCGAAGACTACGAACTCCATGCAGAAGGCCGTTGCCTGTGCACATCCGACCACCCCGTTCCCTGCGTTCAAGGTTGCCCGGCAAATGTCGACATCCCTGGTTATATTACGCTGGTAAAAGCTGGTCGCTTCGATGATGCCATCGAGCTCATCTGCAAAGACAACCCCTTCCCGAGCGCTTGCGCCTATGTATGCGAGCATCCCTGTGAAAACACCTGCCGTCGCAGCTTCGTTGATTCCGCCGTCAACATCCGCGGTCTGAAGCGCTACGCTTGCGACCATGAAACGCCCAACCGCCCCACCGAAGTGGCAGAGCCCACCGGCAAAAAGGTTGCCGTTATCGGCGGTGGCCCCGGCGGTCTTACCGCAGCATATTACCTAACCCGTATGGGTCATTCCGTAACGGTATACGAACAGCGCGCCAAGCTTGGCGGCATGCTCCGCTACGGCATCCCCAACTATCGCTTGCCCAAAACCTTGCTCGACACCGAAATCGAGCACATCACTTCTTTGGGCGTAGAGGTTAAGCTGGGCGTTTCTGTGGGCAACGATATTGCAATCGCCGACCTCGAGCACGACTTCGATGCCGTTTACGTATGCATCGGCGCTCACTCAGACAAAAAGCTCCGCATCGAAGGCGAAGATGCGCCAGGCGTAGTGCCGGCTGTTGCCATGCTGCGCGAAATCGGCGACGGCAACATTGCCGATCTCTCCGGTCAAGACGTTGTTGTCGTTGGCGGCGGCAACGTTGCCATGGACGCCGCTCGAAGCGCACGCCGCATGGGCGCCAAATCGGTAAAGATCGTATACCGTCGTCGCCGCGCCGATATGACGGCACTCGCCGAAGAGATCGACGGAGCCATCGAAGACGGCTGCGAGCTCATGGAACTCGTTGCCCCCGCCCATGTTGAAGTCAACGATGAAGGCCATGCCGTAGCACTCTGGGGCCAGCCCCAGATGATTTCCACGGTACGCGGCGGTCGTCCCTCTCCCAAGGCAGCAAGCAAACCCGAGGTTCGCATTCCTGCAACCACCATCATTGTTGCCATCGGCCAGAACATCGACTCTGGCGCATTCGAGGAATTCGGCTTGCCGTGCAAGTGGAACGAAATCCAAGCCCAGCCCGATTCCAGCATTCCTGAAAAGCCTGGCTTCTTCACTGGCGGCGATTGTAGCTGGGGTCCGGCAACCGTCATTCGCGCTATCGAGGGCGGCAAGGTTGCAGCACGTGCCATCGACACGTATCTGGGCGGCAACCATGAAATCCGTTGCGATGTGGACATCCCCGCTCCCAACCTGGCAGATCGCGTTCCCTGCGGCCGCGTAACCATGAAGGAGCGCCCTGGCGCAGAGCGCAGCTGCGATTTCGAGCTGTGCGAAATCGGCATGTCCGAAGAGGAAATGATGCAAGAAGCGGGCCGCTGCCTGGGGTGCGATCACTTCGGCTACGGTGCATTCAAAGGCGGAAGGAGCCGAGCATGGTAACGTTGACCATCGACGGGAAGGAAGTCTCCGTTCCCGAGCACACCACCATCTTGAATGCCGCCTACCAGGCAGGCTCCATGATCCCCACGCTGTGCTATCTGAAAGACATTAATGAAATCGGCGCCTGCCGCATCTGCGTTGTAGAGGTTGAGGGCACGGACAAGCTCGTTTCCTCATGCAACAACGAAGTTGCCGAAGGCATGGTGGTAAACACCATGAGCCCCCGTGTTGTTGCCTCCCGCCGCGAAACGATGGCGCTTATTCTTTCGCGCCATAAAAGCGAATGCACCACATGTACACGCAACGGCAACTGCATGATCCAGCGCAACGCAGCCGCGCTGAACATCACCAACATCCCCTACCCCGTCGAATACGATCAGCAGAAGAACCCCACCGATTTTCCGCTCGTCCGCGACGCTTCAAAGTGCATCAGCTGCATGCGCTGCGTAAGCGAATGCAGCAAGGTCCAGAACCTGAACGTATGGGATCTTACCCGCACGGGTTCGAACGCCCATGTGGGTGCTGCGGGCTGCCGCGACGTATCCGAAGCAGCCTGCGCGCTGTGCGGCCAGTGCGTCACGCATTGTCCCTGTGGGGCCCTCTCCGAGCGCGACGACACTCAGAAGGTGTTTGACCTCATCGCCGATCCGGAGCGCATCGCCATCGTTCAGATTGCGCCCTCCATCAGGGCGGCATGGGGCGAATCGGTATGCCTTCCGAAAGAAGAAGCCACAATGGGTCGCATGGTAGCAGCTGTACGCAAGTTGGGCTTCGATTACGTCTTCGACACCGACTTCGCAGCAGACATGACCATCATGGAAGAAGGCACCGAACTCCTCCATCACCTGAAGGAAGAGCCTGGCCAGCCCATGTTCACCTCGTGTTGCCCTGGTTGGGTACGCTTCCTGAAGGCAAAGCACCCCAGCCTGGTAAAGCACCTTTCCACCACGAAATCGCCTCAGCAGATCTTCGGTGCCATTGCGAAGAATTACTATGCAGAAATCCTGGGCGTCGACCCTGCAAAGATTGCCGTGGTATCCATCATGCCGTGCATTGCCAAGAAGGCCGAATGCGCTTATGAAGACATGGACACCACCGGAACCGGCCCCGATGTCGATGTGGTGCTTACCACGCGCGAACTCGGACGCATGTTGAAAGCTCAGTTCATCAACGTAAGGAACTTGCCCGAAGAGGAATTCGACATGCCCTTGGGTGAAGCCACTGGCGCAGGACACATCTTCGGTGCCACCGGCGGCGTAATGGAAGCAGCTCTTCGCAGCGCCCACTTCCTGGTCACCGGCAAAAACCCCGATCCCGACGCCTTCAGCGCCGTACGCGGCTGCGAAGGCTGGCGCGAGGTAACCTACAACCTGGCAGGCAAAGAACTCACCGTTGCCATTGTCAGCGGCCTGCAAAACGCCGACAACCTCTGCAACGCCATCGAAAACGGCGAGGTAGATTACGACTTCGTAGAGGTCATGGCTTGCCCTGGCGGCTGCGTTGGCGGCGGCGGTCAGCCCATCCACGAGGGCCGCGAATGTGCAGCCGAGCGCGAGCTCATCCTGCGCGACATCGACACTAATTCGAAGCTGCGCTTCAGCCACGAAAACCCCTCGGTTGTCGAATGCTACGAAAAGTATTTCGGTGAACCGAACTCTGAAAAGGCAGAACAGCTGCTTCATTCCGACCATTTCGCCTGGGGAATGCCTGCAGCACGCCAACAGTAAACATCGCTTCCGCAGCGAACACAAAGAGCCTGCTCAATCGAGCGGGCTCTTTTGTTCTACAATGGCAACGTTTACCAGTGATCTGTCGATATCAAGGAAAGGTATACCGTGCTCGATCAGTTTTCCCGCACCCGTTTGACACTTGGCGGCAACGGCGTTGAATCGCTGCAAAAAGCCCATGTTATCGTGTTTGGCTGCGGCGGCGTAGGCGGCTACGTCTGCGAATCGCTCGTGCGCAGCGGATTGGGCGCCATCGATATCGTCGACGACGACAAGGTGTGCCTGACGAATATAAACCGCCAGATAATCGCAACTTGGAAAACCGTCGGCATGGATAAAGTGGATGCCATGGAGGAACGCCTGCTCGACATAAACCCCAGCTGCAAAATCACCAAGCACAAATGCTTCTACCTACCCGATTCGGCAAGCGAATTCGATCTTTCGAAATACGACTACATCGTCGATTGCGTCGACACGGTAACGGCAAAGCTTCACTTGGTTGCCCAGGCAAAGGCAGCAGGAACTCCCATCATTTCCGCCATGGGTGCTGGCAACAAATTGGACCCCACGGCTATTCGCATCGCCGATATCTCGGAGACCTCCATTTGCCGCCTTGCTCGCATAATCCGCAAAGAACTGCGCAAACGTGGCATCCATACTTTAAAAGTGGCGTATTCGCCAGAGCCTACCGTCAAACCTGAAGAAGACGGCAAGGCCGGCTGTGCCGCAGGATGCGTGTGCCCACCCAACAGCGAGCGTACCTGCCTCGACCGACGCAGCGTTCCCGGCAGCAACGCCTTCGTTCCTGCGGCAATGGGCTTGGCTATCGGCGCCGAAGTCGCAAAAGACCTGGCGAAACAACAGCTCTCGTAGCGCACTTGCAATCAGAAGGAGAAACCTTGAAAACGGCAGCAATTATTCTTTATGTTATCCAGGCAGTCGCGATACTTTGTGCCATCATTACGGGGCAAGAATTCATCGACTTCAGCAGCGGACCGGCACTGTTCGAAACCATCGGGTTCTTTTCCCCCGCTATCTTGGGCGCCATCCTTGAAATGATTGCGAACAACAAGAAGCGGAAAGCAGAGGGGTCAGCCAATACCAGTTCGAACTCAGGCAATTCAGACTCTTCCACCGCTTCTTCCCCTGCTGCAGCCAAAGCCACTCCAGCGCCACAGGAAACCCCAAAGGCTCCGGCGCCGCAAGAAGCCTCAAGGAAGAATTCAGAAACCACTGCGACCGCAGCAAAGTGCCAGCCCGTTATCGACCCTTCCGTTCAGTACTGCCCCAAATGCGGAACGAAACAAAACACCGAAAACGTTTTCTGCATCGCCTGCGGTTCAAAGATCGGACAATAACGGCAGCAGAACCAACCCCTACTGTTTATCCGCAAAGGCGCAGCGGCTCGCGCAAAGCGCACTTAGCAAATACCCATACCAGCAACCACCAAAGGCTCGCCAACGCGGGCCTTTTTTCTTTCGTATTTCACAATTATTTCTTGATGTCCACTGTGGTACCCACATACAAGCTGCGATCTGCGTATTATTCAAACCATCAAGAGGCCATTCCTACCGAGGCCGCCACATACAAGCAAACAAACTCCTAGTCATGCAACTCACTTTCGTCCTTTCTTATTTGCTTGTCGTGGTCGAAGAAAGGGGCCGGCCACCTTACCGGCCCCTCGCCTCTTGCCATCCAGCCGTTTTAAGGAGGAGGCCATGTATCAGCCCAGTCGACATCTCTCAACATTCTTCATTGCAGGATTCCAACACTACGATGGCGCCCTCGTTATCAATCAGATGAGCATTGGCGACGGCATTGAACTTTGCCCCGAACCAGGCAACCCCTACGACCCAGAGTCAATCGCCCTGTACTTCAATGGCGTCATGATCGGCTATGTTCCCGCCGATCAGAACAGCCTGGCTTCAACCTTGTTCCACTTTGGTCACAGGAACATCCTCGAATGCCGCATTCTCCAAGTCGACAAAGAAGCTGCTCCCTGGAAGCAGGTTCGTGTTGGCCTGTATGTAACTGACAATCGACCAAGGTAGGCATCATGTTTGATTCACCAACCAAGTTTCTCAAAACGCTCGATAGCAGAGAATTTGATGAACTCATCAGCATCAAAGACGACCTAAACTATCTCATCGATGAACTGGAACACGAAATCAGAGAGCCCGAGGATTTCAGAACCGAACACGACCTTCCTCTTAAGGTCGCTTACGTAAACGCCCTCAGATGCATGACGGGGCTCACTTCCCATATGTCTCTTCGCGTAAACGAGTTCATTGATTCCTGGAAATGGGAGGAAACGCAATGAATGCCGTACGTGCTCAGTACTGTTCGATAATCCCCTGGAGATACGTTCGGTACTCCTCTTTCAAGAATTGCGGCTGCTCGATTATCACGCTGGTTCCCAGAGTTGCCAACCAGCCATAGAACGTAGGCGCCTGCATAACCTTGGTGCGCACGCGCATCGAGCCATCCTCGACCGCTTCGGCATCAGCTGCATCGCCGAAGCGGTCGATTACTGTGCTGATGGCATCTGGCTTCACAAGCAAGGTAACCGCAACAGCATCGCCGCTGTACATACCGAATACCCTCTTCTGGTACTTCGCTGCATCAAATTCAGCCGTTTGCTCGTTGCTCGTTGCATCTTCTTCGGACACATCGATGTTCAGCATCCTGTCTACGCGATAGTTAGTGGTGCTTTCATGCTTATCGTTCCAGGCAACCAGGTAATAGCAGTCATCCATATACACCAGGTGCAACGGCGTTTCCTCATAGAAGCGCCCATCGCGCTGCAGAACTCGTTTCTTCCGATTGTCGTATTTGAAGTAACGGAAACGTACTTTTTTCTTAGCGGAAATAGCTCGCTGAATAGCGTCGATGTTGTAGAACACCGATTCATTCTGCGACCTGATACGCCCCTCAACATGAAGGTTCCTTCTTAGATCGTCCGCCAAATATTTGCTACCCAGCTTACCAATGGCCTTCACTAACGCATTCGACTTACGCTCGGTAAGGAAACGGGAAGATTGCACCGCATCCGCCAACAACAGCAATTCGCTTTCCTGGAACTCACGCGAAGCAAGGCCATATTCAATAGGTGAACGCTGATACTTCACGATGTTGTAGCCGAATTCGCGCAGGCAATCCAAATCGCGATAGAGCGTCTTCCGCTCAACCGCGATGCCCAACTCAGCCAAGCGCTGAATAATCTGCGGACCGGTAAGGCCATGTTCGTCATCAGTTTCATTCTCCAAGAGCTTTGCCAGATACATAAGCTTGAGTTTCTGAGCTGCAGTTGCCATGGCGAACCTTTCAATTGAACCAGTACTGGGTACTTTTATGTACACCATAATAGCATCACCGCAAACAACCCCACCCCATCAAGCGAAGAATGCCCCTCGACGCACCGTGAACCACCCCCTCCTTGAATCGAGAGAAATGTGGGGCAGTTCAACGCTGCATCAAGGGACATTCTTTGATTTCTAGGCAAGCCGATGCCTGACGCTATTCCTCGTAGTTAACATCCTTGCTTTCACGGAAAAAGAACAGGGCAGCAAGAGAAACAACAGCCATACCTCCCAGGTACCAGCCCAACGACATGATGCCGAAATTCATAACAAGCGCCGAAGCAATAGTGGGAGCGAAGGCGCCGCCAACAATTGCAGCCAAGTTATAGGAGAGGCCAGAACCGCAATAACGAACGCGGGCGGGGAACAACTCAGGCAAGTACGAACCGGTGGGCCCGAAAACAGCGCCCATGCACATAAAACCGATGCAGAGGAACAGCATCACGTTCAAAGCGCTATGAACAGAAAGCAGCATGGGAGCAAAGAGCGCAAACACCAAGGTTGCCACGGTAGCAAGTGCAACCACAGGCTTCCTGCCGAAACGATCAGCACTCAGGCAACCGACAACGATGAAGCCCGCAAAGAAGAACACCGATACCATCTGCATTCCCAGATACTGCTGCTGAGAGAAGCCCAAGGTTGACACACCGTAGGAAAGCGACCAAGTTCCCAACACATAGAAGAGCGTATAGGTAATGCTAACCGCGCAGGTGCCGAGCACAACCTGCCTCCAGTTGTGACGAAGAAGCATAGCAAGAGGCATCTTTACTGTGCGGTTTTCGCGCTGTGCTTTCTGGAATACGGGAGTTTCCGTCATGCGCAAGCGCACAACCAGCCCAACTACCACCAGCAATGCGGAAAGCAGGAACGGGATGCGCCAACCCCACGCAACCATCGCATCGGCAGGCAAGGAAGAATCAAGCAGCAGGTTTACGCCATATGCGCAAAAGAAGCCGATGGGAGCACCCATGTTGGGGAACGCACCGTACAGGGCTCGCTTCCCCTTCGGAGCATTTTCGGTCGCCACTAAGGCAGCGCCGGACCATTCGCCACCAAGGCCCAAACCCTGGCAAGCGCGGCACACGCACAAAAGAACAACGGAAGTCGGGCCAAGAACCTCATACCCGGGAAGCAAACCCACCACAAAGGTTGCGATGCCCATAAGCATCAGGGCAACCACCAGTGTTTTCTTACGGCCAAGCTTGTCGCCAAAATGACCGAATATCAATGAGCCAAACGGACGTGCCAAAAACGAAACGGCGAAAGTCACGAATGAAAGCAACGTTGCCAACACCGGATCGGACTTCGCAACATCGGTAAAGAAGATCAGCCCAAAATAGCTTGCCGCCGCGATACTGTAGCAATAATTGTCATAAAACTCGATGGCAGTTCCCACCATTGAAGCTGCCACGATTTCAGCTGTTGAATTCTTCCCTTTCGATCCGACGCCCACAGGCGCCATTGCCGATGCTGTTGCTACCGTACTTGACATTCCGTTTCCTTCTTTTCCTTCAATCCGTGAACCGATGAATCAAGGTTTGGAATCAAAAGGCTGTTTGAAGAAGACGACGCAAGGGAGCAGATGCCAAGGGAATAAAAAATCCGGAAGCCGTTTCTTTAAATAGCCTCCGGATTCAAAACCATCAGCTGCCCGATTAGGGTTCGGGCAGCTGATTCAAGCAACCCGAGCCCTAAATAATGGAGCTGATAATTTCAGTATGCAGGTTGCGGTAATTCAAAAGTTCGTCCTAACACTTAAGCGCCCAAGCGCTTATACCGAACGCCCCTTGCGTTCGATGGCTCTATATTCGTCCTTTCGGCAAAAGTTTCAATTGCCCAACATTGATTAATTTCGCATCGTCACAGAGTCTGGACATTTTCGAAACAAAGGCGAAATAAAGCCTAATGAGCAAACCGCGCATACTTGTACCTTTAAAGCATCGAACGAGAAGCTGAACGTTTCAGGCTATTTCACGGAATACCGCTTAAGGCGCCCAACCGCCACAGCCAAGCAGAACAGAACCGAAACCGCGCCAATGATGCCGCCCGCATAAAACACGCTCGCGATGCCTAGCGTATTGACCACCTGGCCACCCAAAAGAGCACCGGTACCGATGCCGAAGTTGAAGATTCCCGAGAAAAATGCCATGGCAACCGTTTCTTCTTCGTCGGAAGAAACATTGATAATTTCTGCCTGGTATACAACGCTTACCGAAGCCGCGCTTATGCCCCACAGAACAACAACGCCAAGTATTGCCGCAAGGCCCAAACCCGCCGCAGCATGCATCAGCAGCAAGGCTACCGGCACACCGATGGTGATGACCTTGAAGAAAGGAAAACGGAAGCGAGGATACAGCTTGGAGCACAATATGCTGCCGATGATACTTGCAACACCAAACACGGAAAGAACCAGGGTAACCACATCGTTTTCCAATCCTGCCACTTGCAGCAAGAAAGGCTCAATATAGCTGTAGCCCGTGTAGTAGCCCCATGCGTACAGCGCGGTAAGAATGAACAGTGCCACCAAACCCTTGTTCTGAAACAACCCAGGCAACTGACCAACGCTGAAAGGCTCCGCACCGGGAACCCAGGGCAAAGTGATAAGCAGATACACCAGCAAGAGCGCAGATATTACCGCCACAATGGCAAATGTCAGGCGCCACCCCACCGCCAAACCAATAGCTCGACCCAATGGCAATCCTACGATAGCGGCAACCGCCGTACCCGTTTCGACAACGCTCAAAGCAAGAGCACGCTTGTTTTTCGGCACCAGACGCACTGCGATAGGCGCGGCAATGGCCCAGAATACCGAATGGGCGCAAGCAACCACCATACGTGCCGCCATGAGCATCCAGTAACTCGTCGACAGCGATGTAAGCACCTGCCCAATAAGAAACACCACAATAACCACCAGGAGCAGCCTGCGAAAATCTAAGCGCGTCGCAATGATCATCAACGGCACGGAAAGCAGCATTACCGCCCACGCATACACCGAAACCAGCATACCCGTCGTAGCCTCGCTGGTTCCAAACGTTTTGCCGATATCGGTAAGCAAGCCTACTGGCATAAACTCCGAAGAATTGAACACAAACGCAGCAACAGCGATGCCCGCAAGGGCGAGCCATTGCCTGCCTGTCATTTTCTGGGTCACCAAGCGCTCCTGAAACTCAGCCTCTTAAACAAAACGAAGCCATTCTAAGCCGAAGCGAGCCTTATTACTTTCCCTTTTCAGGCTATTCGGGAAAGATTTACAAAAATGGAAGAAGCACTCAAAGTTCCCTAATCTTCTTGATCAACACCGTCAGGCAAGGCGCTTTCAGATTCCTTCAGCGCAGCAAACTTCGCCTTCATAGTGGGATTCTTGCGCGTAAGCTTCTTAATGGTAAGGTCTTGCGCCTTGTCGTTTGCCAAGCGCAGATTTCTTTCGCTGCCCAGCAGCGCTTCTTTCGTTTTCTGCAGGTGGTCGATGGTCTTATCAATTTCATCTATAGCCGTCTGGAACTTGCGGCTGGCAAGGTCGTAATTGCGTGCAAACTTTGTTTTGAAATCTTCCATCGAGTTTTCGAAGTTCGTGATGTCAATGTTCTGGTTGCGCACTTCGGCAAGCTCGGTTTTGTACTGCAGGGCAGACAGCGCAGCGTTACGCAAAATGGAAATGATGGGTATGAAGAATTGCGGACGGATAACGTACATCTTTTCGTATCGGTAGCTCACATCGACAATACCTTCGTTGTAAAGATCGTTATCGGGTTCAAGCATGGTACACAGAACCGCATACTCGCACCCCTTCTTTTTGCGGTCGGAGTCGAGCTTGGCAAAGAAATCCTCGTTCTTGTGCTTAGTGCGCGTTTCATCGTTTTCGTTCTTCATCTCGAACATGATGGAAACCACTTCTTCGCCCGTTGCCGGATCGGTTTCGCGGAAGACGAAATCACCCTTGGTGCCCTCGACTACATCGTTGTCTTTTTCGAAATACGCATGAGGGAATGCCGTGGCACGAATTTTGTTGAACTCGGTTTCGCAATGACGCTCGAGCGATTCGCCAACCATTTTGGTGGAAAGACGTGCTTTCATTTCCTTGACGCGGGCGATTTCTTCGTCCTTGTACTTGATGAGCTCATCTTTTGCGGCAAGTTCGTTGGTCATCTTCTCGCGCAGGGCGGCCTTCTCCTGAGCAGACTGGGCTTCCTGAAGCTTAACCTGAGCAGCCAGCTCATCGCGCTGACGCTCGGCAGCAGCACGAGCTTCGCTTACCGCAAGCTCTTTTTCGGCTTTGAACTGCTGGGTTTGCGACTCTATCTGCTGCTTCTGCGCGGCGATGGTCTGTTGCAGCTTTGCCGATTCTTCAGCAGCCACACGAGCACTTTCCGCCTTATCAGCGGCCATCTTCTGAGAATAGTGCTGAATCTGCGATTCAAGTTGTTGTTTGAAGGCGCTCTCCTGAGAGGAAATCTGCTGGCGCAATGCCGCAATCTCCGCATCACGCTGAGCGGTTGCATCGGAGAGCAGACGTTCATGCTCCGCCTTGGCAATACGATTTTCCGCATCATGGTCGGCCGATAACCTTTTCACATCCGCCTGTAACTGGGCAATTTCAACTTGCTTCTTCGCAAGCGCCGCTTCAAGTTCGTTGGCATGCTCAAGCTGAGACGACTTTTCCGCCTGTTCGCGTTCGCGCTTTTCGGCAGCAAGACGCGTTTCCAATTCAGCAATGCGAGCATCGCGCTGAGCAGCTTCCGCTTGAGCATCCTGCTGAGCCTTGGCAACCGCGAGCTTTACCGCCTGGGCATTCCGTTCTTGCAGCATGCCTTCTCGCTGAGCTATTTCCTTGTCGAATTCGGCAGTGCGCACCTGACGCAAGATATCGGCGAAACCGCGCTCGTCTACCTGGAACACCTTTCCGCAGTGCGGGCATTTTATTTCGTTCATGCTTAAGCTCCTTAAAGCGCAGTTTCTTTTCGTTCCATCATACCAACCCATTACCATGCTGCGTGTACAGCACAAGGGACAGAAAGGTGCAGCACCCAGCTTAAATACGCCGTCCAACGAAAGCACAGCAACGCTCCCCGACCAGTGCCCCACGCATTTGCCGAAACGTCATACTGAATATGTTGCGCATGTGCTCTCTGCTTTGCTTGCTTAGCGCACAACGCGCATTGCGAATAAACTCGGGGCAACCCGATTACTACGAGAAAGAGAAGGAATCATGACTGATTCGACCATGCAACTCGTCTTGGTTCGCCATGGCGAAAGCGAATGGAACAAGCTGAACCTTTTCACCGGCTGGATGGATGTCGACCTTACCGATACAGGCCGCAAAGAAGCATCCGATGGCGGTCGCGCCCTTGCCGAAGCTGGCTTTGACTTCGATGTGTGCTACACCTCGTACCTCAAGCGCGCTATCCACACACTGAACCACATTCTCCAGGCAATGGATCGCGAATGGCTGCCCGTCAACAAGACGTGGCGCCTGAACGAGCGTCACTACGGCGCTCTTCAAGGTCTGAACAAGGCCGAAACCGCTGCAAAATACGGCGAAGACCAGGTTAAGATTTGGCGCCGCAGCTTCGACGTACGTCCTCCCGCACTGGAGGAAACCGACGAGCGCAATCCTCGCCTTATGGCTCCATACCGCAACGCTCCTGCCGATGAAATGCCCCTGGCAGAATGCCTGAAAGACACCATCGCTCGCGCGTGGCCTTACTTCGAGGAAGAAATCGAGCCTCAGATGCGCGCCGGCAAACGCGTGCTCATCGTTGCCCATGGCAATTCCCTGCGCGCTCTGGTAAAGCAGTTCGACAAGCTTTCCGACGACGAAATCGTAGGTGTGAACATCCCCACGGGTGTGCCATTGGTTTACACCTTTGACCAGGATTTCAACGTTCTTGACAAGAAGTACGTTGGCGACGAAGAAACCATCAACGCCAAAATCAACGCTGTAGCAAACCAGGGCAAAGCCAAATAAGTTTCGATCGCTTCAATCCCAGCAAGCTTACGCATGAAAAGGCAACCTCTTTCGAGGTTGCCTTTTCTCTTTTTTTGCACATTCGCACTATTCCGATTTTCAACGCTATGCCGCTGTGGCTGCCTTATTCCGAGCGCAATCCAAACGTCCGCAGTGAAACCTGCCAACAAAAAGAGAGGCAGCCCCGAAAGAGGCCGCCTCTCTTTTTGAGCATTCGAAAAACTATCCGCTGGGCACTAGTCGCGCGTAAGCTTGCGATGCAAACGGTGGGGCTTTGCAGCTTCTTCGCCCAGACGTTCAATCTTGTTCTTCTGATAAGAATCGAAGTTGCCTTCGAACCAATGCCAATTGCCGGGGTTTTCGTCGGTACCCTCCCACGCAAGAATATGCGTGGCAATACGGTCAAGGAACATGCGGTCGTGACTGGTGATTACTGCGCAGCCGGGGAACGCCAGCAGCGCTTCTTCGAGGCTTTCGAGCGTTTCTACATCCAGGTCGTTCGTGGGCTCGTCGAGCAGGAGTAGGTTACCCCCCTGCTTCAGCGTAAGGGCAAGGTTCAAGCGATTGCGCTCACCGCCAGAAAGAACGCCGGCGGGCTTTTGCTGGTCAGAGCCCTTAAAGCCGAAGTTCGCCACATACGCACGGCTGGGAATCTCAGTTTCGCCTACGCGGATATAATCCAACCCGTCGGAAACCACTTCCCAAAGCGTCTTTTTCGGGTCAAGACCTTCACGATTCTGATCAACGTAGGAAATCTGCACGGTTTCACCCAGCTCAAGCGTGCCGCCAGAAACCGGCTCTTTGCCCACAATCATCTTGAACAGGGTCGACTTGCCAACGCCATTGGGGCCGATAACACCCACGATGCCGTTGCGCGGCAAGCTGAATGAAAGATCGTCGATAAGCACGCGGTCGCCGAACTGCTTGTGCAGATGCTCAACCTCAAGAACCTTAGAGCCCAAGCGAGGACCAACAGGAATGGTGATATCGGTGAAGTCAACGCTCTTGGCGCTACGTGCCTCGGCTTCCATCTGCTCATAACGCTCAAGACGCGCCTTGTTCTTGGCTTGGCGCGCCTTCGGACTAGAACGAACCCATTCCAGTTCGTTCTTCATGCGTTTTGCCAGTTTCGCCTGCTGCTGACCCTGCGATTCCAGACGGGCAGCCTTGGTTTCCAGGTAGGTAGAGTAATTGCCCTTGTAGGGATACAGATGACCACGATCAACTTCGCAGATCCATTCAGCGACGTTGTCGAGGAAGTAGCGATCGTGCGTTACCGCAAGCACCGCACCAGGATATCGATGAAGGAATTGCTCCAACCACAGCACCGATTCGGCATCCAAGTGGTTGGTGGGCTCGTCCAAAAGAAGCAGGTCGGGCGCTTCAAGCAGAAGCTTGCACAGCGCAACGCGACGACGCTCGCCACCGGAAAGCACCTTTACAGGAGCATCGGGGTCGGGGCACTGCAAGGCATCCATTGCCTGGGAAAGCTGACTGTCCAGATCCCATCCGTTTGCAGCATCGATATCGTTTTGGAGCGCGCCCATTTCTTCCATCAGGGCATCGAAATCGGCATCGGGATCAGCCATTTCCGCGCCGATGGCATTGAAGCGCTCAACCTTGGCAAGCACATCGGCAAACGCCATGCGAATGTTCTCGATTACCGTGGCCTCTTCGTCGAGCGGGGGCTCCTGCTGAAGAATGCCAACCGTATAGCCAGGGGTAAGACGCGCGTCGCCCGCAGAAACCTCTTCGAGGCCAGCCATAACCTTCAGCAAGGTTGACTTGCCCATGCCATTAGGGCCTACTACGCCGATTTTGGCGCCAGGGTAAAACGAAAGCGTCACGTCGTCCAAGATAACCTTGTCGCCATGGGCTTTGCGCGCTTGATACATCTGGTAAATGAATTCAGCCACAAAGATTCCTTTCACGAGGGATGCTGGTGGCCAGCAATGTGCATACTTGTTTTATTATCCTATATTCGTTTGATTTCACCAAAGGGCGTTTACGCGCATCGGTAAGGTGCATTTCGAACCACAACGGGGAAAGCAAGCTATAGGAAGCGAACCCGAAGCACGTGCACAGATTCGGCTCGCAGGCAAGAAGGGCATCGCCCCCAGCTGCATTCCGCCCGCTTTCCGCTTGCTATCATACAAACGCACAGAAACGCCCCCGCTCCTTGCAGGAAACGGGGGCGTTTCAAGAAGAAAGCAGTATTTCTTACTTGAAGTACTCTACGCCACCCTCGAACAGAGGCTGGTACAGATTGCCGGGAACATTCTTGTACAAACCGTTGCCGGAGCGCTCGGTATGGCCCATCTTGCCCAAAACACGACCGTCGGGGCTGGTAATGCCCTCGATAGCCAAAATGGAGCCATTGGGATTAACCGAAAGGTCCATCGAAGGATTACCCGCCTCATCAACATACTGCGTTGCAATCTGGCCTGCTGCAGCAAGCTGAGCAGCTGTTTCGGGGCTTGTCACGAAACGACCCTCGCCGTGGCTGATGGCAACCGTGTGAATGTCGCCCACATTGCAGCGGGAAAGCCAAGGAGAAAGGCTCGAAGCGATGCGCGTGCGAACCAGGCCGCTCTGGTGGCGACCGATGGTGTTGAACGTAAGCGTGGGAGCCTCAGGCGTTGCAGGAACGATATCGCCATAGGGAACCAAGCCCAACTTGATAAGGGCCTGGAAGCCATTGCAGATACCCAGCATCAGACCATCGCGCTTCTGAAGCAGCTCACGAACTGCCTCGGTAACGGCAGGCGCACGGAAGAATGCCGTGATGAACTTCGCCGAACCATCGGGCTCGTCACCGCCGGAGAAACCGCCGGGAAGCATAACGATTTGGCTGTTGTTGATGGCCTTCACCAACGCATCGGTGCTTTCGGCAACCGCTGCGGGCGTAAGGTTGTTGATCACCAGGACCTCAGGTTCGGCGCCGGCGCGCTTGAAGGCATGAGCGGTATCGTATTCGCAGTTGGTGCCAGGGAACACAGGAATGATAACGCGCGGCTTCGCGAACGATTCGCCGCAAACCAGAGGGAGCTTTTCCGACCAGTTAACCTGCTCAACCTTTTCGCCTTCGCCGCGATACGGGAATACGGATTCGATGCCGCCCTCCCAAGCTTCCTGCAGCTTGGTCATGCTGATAGCCTCGCCACATGCTGCGAATTCATAAGCCTCGGTAGTGCAGCCAAGCTCGGAAACGGTTACCAGATCGGTATTGGCAGGGATTTCAACACCCTCGGCAAGCTCAACGATGAAGCTGCCATAAGCCAAGCTGAACAGGTCGTCTGCCTCAACTTCGTCGGAAAGCTTTAAGCCCACGCCATTGCCAACGCCCATCTTGAACAGAGCCTCGGCAGCGCATCCGTAACCCAACGTTGCCGCAGCGGAAACCTTGCCTTCGCCGATAAGCGTTTCAACCAGGCTAAATGCGGCATTCATGCCATCCGCTTCGGGGACCAGAGAATCCATGTCGTAAAATGCGGGTGCGATGCTGACGATGCGCGACCCGGCGCGCTTGAACTCAGGAGAAACCACGCGATCGATAGAGCCAGTGGAAACCGCAAAGCTGATGAGCGTAGGCGGAACGTGGATTTCGGTTTCGCCTTCTTCGAAGCTGCCCGACATGGAGTCCTTGCCACCAATGGCACCGATGCCCAAATCCACCTGAGCCATCAAAGCGCCCAGAACGGAAGCGGTGGGCTTGCCCCAACGCTCGGGGATATCGCGCAAGCGCTCGAAGTACTCCTGCAGGGAAAGGTAGGCCGATTCACGGGTGAAGCCCGTGGCAACCAGGCGCGCCACGCTTTCCACAACAGCAAGGTAAGCACCCTTGAACTGGTTCTTCTCGGAAAGATACGGATTGAAGCCCCAAGCCATAGCGCTTGCCGTGGTGGTTTCGCCATCGACGGGGAACTTGGCAACCATGGCCTGCGAAGGCGTGAGCTGACGCTTGCCACCAAAGGGCATGAGCACGGTAGCTGCACCGATGGTAGAGTCGAAACGCTCGCCCAAGCCCTTGTTCGAGCAGACGTTCTGGTCGGTGACCAGCGATGTCATGCGCTCTTCGAGCGTGGAGCCTTCCCATGCGGGAGCATACGACTCGCCCGCCTGAACGTGAACATCCTGATACTTCGGGGCGCCATTGGTGTCAAGGAAAGCACGGCTGATATCGACGATTGCATCGCCGTTCCATTCCATACGCAAACGCTTTTCCTCGGTTACCGTGGCAACAACCGTTGCCTCGAGGTTTTCCTCGTGTGCATAGCCGATGAATTCTTCGACGTCTTCTGCGGCAAGAGCGCACGACATGCGCTCTTGGCTTTCGGAAATTGCAAGCTCGGTGCCGTCCAAGCCTTCGTACTTCTTAGGAACAGCATTCAGGTCGATGAGCAGGCCATCGCACAGCTCGCCGATGGAAACGGAAACACCACCAGCGCCGAAGTCGTTGCATCGCTTGATAAGACGGCATGCCTCACCACGACGGAACAAACGCTGGATCTTGCGCTCTACCGGGGCATTGCCCTTCTGTACTTCCGCACCGGACTTCTCCACACTTTCGACGTTCTGCGTCTTGGAAGAGCCGGTTGCGCCACCGATGCCATCGCGACCAGTGCGACCACCCAGCAGAACGATCTTATCGCCCGGAGCAGGCTCTTCGCGGCGGACATGGTTGGCGGGCGTTGCGCCCACTACCGCGCCCACTTCCATGCGCTTGGCAACATAGCCCGGATGATACAGCTCGTGAACCTGGCCAGTAGCAAGACCGATCTGATTGCCGTAAGAAGAATAGCCAGCGGCAGCGGTGGTAACCAGCTTGCGCTGGGGAAGCTTGCCTTCAAGCGTTTCGGAAACGGGGACGGTCGGATCGCCTGCGCCGGTTACGCGCATAGCCTGATATACATAGCTGCGGCCCGAAAGAGGGTCGCGGATAGCGCCGCCCACGCACGTTGCCGCGCCACCGAAGGGCTCGATTTCCGTGGGATGGTTATGGGTTTCATTTTTGAACAGGAACAGCCAGTCCTGCTCTTCGCCGTCAACGTCGACTTTGCACTTTACCGTGCAGGCATTAACTTCGTCGGACTCGTCGAGCCCCTGAAGGCCACCATGTGCGCGCAGGTACTTGGCGCCAATGGTGCCCATATCCATCAGGCATACCGGCTTATGCTCGCGGCCCAGCTCAGAGCGCATAGCGAGATACTTCTGGAATGCGAGCTGCACCGTTTCGTCGTCGATCTTGACGTCGGTAAGTTCGGTGCCGAATGTGGTATGGCGACAATGATCGGACCAGTACGTGTCAACAACGCGAACCTCGGTGATGGTGGGGTTGCGTCCGATTTCCTTGAAATGAGCCTGGAAGAATTCGATATCCGCCTGGTCCATGGCAAGACCGCGCTCTTCGCGGAACTGGGCAAGACCAGCGTTGTCGAGCTCGGTGAAGCCCTCGATAACCTCTACCGGTTCGGGTTCGGGCACCTGCATTTCAAGCGTTTCGCGCGCCTCGAGCGCAGCTTCGCGCGCCTCAACCGGATTGATAACGTAATGCTTGATGGCAGCAACGTCCGCCTCGGAAAGATCGCCCTCGAGCACATACACTTTGGCGCTACGGACTGCGGGGCGTTCGCCCTGGCTGATGAGCTGGATGCATTCGCTTGCAGAATCAGCGCGCTGATCGAACTGACCGGGAAGGAACTCGATGGCGAAAACCGTCTGACCCGCAGGGCTTTCGCCCTTCAGGGCAGCCTCAACTTCGGGGCAGCTTTCGCAAGATGTATCTACCTGGGGCTCGCTGAATACCACGGGGATGCACTGCTTGAACAGCTCATCGGAAATGCCCTCGACATCATAGCGGTTAACAAGGCGCAAACCCGTAAGTGCCCTCACGCCCAAAATCGTCTGCAGCTCGTGCAAGAGCTGCCCCGCCTCGACATCGAAACCGGGCTTTTTCTCAACATAAATGCGAGAAACCATGAATCCTACCCTTCTTTATTATGCTGGGTGCCTTTTCCTGCTTGCTTGAACACTAAATGCACTTCGAAGCTCTTTTGAAACAGTTCTTATCATGATACCGCAGTGCAGCTGGTGAGGCGATGGAATGAGGGCAAGAGCGCTCGCAGATACGGCAAGCGAAAAAAGCCGAGACAAAGTGAGCAAAACGCCAGTATGCCGCCCACGTCGCAACGGAGCATATCTTGCGCAAAACGCGTGCGCCTTCGAAGCCGTTCAGGCCAAACAGCACGGGGCCCCGCGACATCAACCAGGCAAAGCACTCGCGCCCTCACCTCCCCCGGCAAAGATCGCACGCTAGTTCGACTGAACTCACCCTGGCAAAATCCCACACTAATCCGACTGAAAAATGCAACATCCGAAGAGAAACGATGGGCAAAACAAGCGAAATAGCAGGAAATTATTAAAAGCGTCCAGTTTGCAACCACCAGGAGGGCGCACGTAGGGTAGCATTGTTAACAACTGGGCAAATACGACCCATGAATGTTACAAAAATGCAATGCTGAATTGCGACCATACAAGGAAATATAAGGAACGTAATGGCGCTTTCTTTCTTTGATTTCATCTCTCAGGCTATGGCTCAACCAAGCCTCTTCGTCATTTTGATTCTGGTAATCGGCGTTACCGCCGTATCAGGTGCTACCGATGCGCCAAACGCTATTGCCACCGTTGTTTCCACTCGCTGCTTAAAGCCCAGCGTCGCCATCGGACTGGCTGCGGTATTCAATTTCGTGGGTCTTGTGGGTATGACCTACATATCGACCGCCGTAGCCAAAACGATGTTCGGGATGGTCGACTTCTCGGGCAACACCGATGCGGCGCTTTACGCCCTGATGGCAGCAATGATCGGCGCCATTTTATGGGGTATCTTCTGCTGGTTCTTCGGCATTCCCTGTTCGAAATCCCACAGCCTTATCGCTGGCGTAACGGGCGGCGCCATTGCTCTGAACGGACTTGCAGGTGTAGTTCCCGCAGAATGGGCCAAGGTTATTTACGGCATGGTGTTTTCGCTGGTAGCCGGCTTTTTCCTTGGCTGGCTGTTTGTTAAGGTCATCGAAAGAGCCTGCAAACACGTAAACCGCCAGGCAGCAAACCACGCTTTTACCGGCATCCAAGACGTATGCGCCGTAGCTCTTTCATTTTTGCATGGCGCTCAAGACGGTCAGAAGTTCATGTCTATCGCCATGCTGGGCATTGCCCTTTCCTTCGGAAATCCGACCCCCGATTCCGGCGGATTCCCCATGTGGCTCATGATCATCTGCTCGCTCGCCATTTCATTGGGTACCATCGTCGGCGGCAAGCGCATCATCAAATCGGTGGGCATGGATATGGTCAAGCTTGAAAAATATCAGGGCGTAGCCGCCAATTTCTCCACCACCTTCACGCTACTGTTTGCAAGCCTTACCGGCATGCCCGTTTCCACTGGACACTGCAACACATCGGCCATCATGGGCGTTGGCGCCAGCAAATCGTTCAAGCGCGTTAACTGGGGAATTGCCCGCAACATGGTTCTTGCATGGGTGCTTACCTTCCCAGCCTGCGGCCTTATCGGTTTCCTTCTTGCTCACCTGTTCATGCTGTTCGCATAGGGCTTCGGGAGGCATATCGCCCAAAGCGCCCGCATCACCAACATGACAGATTTCGCCTTCGCCTATAATCAGGCGCATGGAACAAGCTCTTTTTGACATACTCGACGCGCTTAAGGCAAAGGAACGCCTTGATGAGCGCGAACTCACAAAGGTAATCAACCGCCACAACAAGCGCATCCTTGAATCACAACGCGCTGGCGGCTGCACTGAACCAAACGCTGCAAGCGGCAGCGCCCAAAACCACACACCTGAGCCTTCGGAACTGCCGAAAGCACGCCCCCTCTCGAAGCGCCAACTCATGGCTTTCTACCTTGACGTGCAGAAAAACCAGCCGCAGCGTTGGAACGATTGGGGCTTAAGCGAAGAACAACAGCGCCGCCTTGTCCGCACCTTGCAGATGAAACCCCGTCGCACCGCTTCGGGCGTTGCCACCATCACCGTGCTCACCAAGCCATGGAAGTGCTCAAGCAACTGCCTGTACTGCCCCAACGATTTACGCATGCCCAAAAGCTATCTGGCCGACGAGCCTGCGTGTCAGCGCGCCGAGCGCACCTTCTTCGATCCCTACTTGCAGGTAGCTGCGCGCCTCAAGGCCCTCACCGAAATGGGCCACGTCACCGACAAAGTCGAGCTCATCGTTTTGGGCGGCACCTGGAGCGATTACCCGGAAAGCTATCAGATCTGGTTCATCCGCGAACTGTTCCGAGCGCTGAACGATGGCTCCCGGGCGCATGAGAGCCTTCCCGCACGCAAACGCGCCTACGAATCGGCGGGGATTTCCTGCGACCCAGAATCCCTTAAGCGCTTCGTTTCTGAAGAACAGCATCGTATCGACAACCGAGAAACAACATACAACCAGGCCTTTGACCGTTTGTATGGCGAAAATGACGCATGGGCATCGGTTGCCCAATGGCAAAAGGCAACGTGGGAAGAACTCGAAGCCGAACACCTTGCCAACGTCGATGGACACCACCGCGTAGTAGGCTTGGTAATAGAAACGCGTCCCGAGCGCATAACGCCCACCCACTTGGCGGCACTGCGCCGCATAGGCTGCACTAAAGTTCAAATGGGCATCCAAAGCCTAGATGAAAAGGTGCGTACGCTCAACGACCGGCATACCTCTACGGAGCAAATCCAACGCGCATTCGAGCTGCTGCGTTTGTTCGGCTTCAAAACCCACGTTCATGCCATGGTGAATTTACTGGGTGCCACACCAGAATCGGATAAAGCCGACTACCTGCGTCTTTGCAATGATGCCGCCTTTCAACCCGACGAAGTGAAGCTCTACCCCTGCGTCCTTGTGGAAGGAACCGGGCTCTGTGAGCGCTACGAGGATCACACCTGGCAGCCCTACCCTGAACCCAGTTTGGTAGACGTGTTGGTCTCCGACACCTGCGCAACACCTGCCTTTACGCGCATTTCCCGCATGATTCGAGACATTTCAGCACCCGATATCAAAGCAGGCAATAAAAAGGTGAACCTGCGCCAGCTGGTTGAACAGCGAATCGACTCCGAAGGTCTTGCCACGGCAGAAATTCGCCATCGCGAAGTAAGCCTTGCCAACGTTTCCGCCGAAGACCTTTCGCTTGAGGTAATCGAGTACGAAACCACCGCCACCGGCGAACGCTTCCTTCAATGGGTAACGCCGCAAGGAAAGATTGCTGGCTTCCTGCGCCTTTCGCTGCCCCACGCCAACGCAATGGCCCAGTTAGAAGAAGAGTACCAAGAGGCAACGTCCAAGACGACCGATAGCGCTTACGCCCCACCCTTCCCCCTCCAAACGGGCGAAGCAATGATCCGTGAAGTGCACGTATATGGCCGCGTGGAAAAACTGCAGCACGCTGGCATCAACAATGCCCAACATCGCGGTTTAGGCACCCAGCTGGTAAACCGCGCTTGCGAGCTCGCCTCCCAGGCAGGATACCAACGCATCAACGTTATCAGCGCCATTGGCACGCGTGGGTATTATCGAAAACTCGGTTTCTATGACAATGGGCTGTACCAGCAACGTAAGTTGCAGCCAATGTCGTAGTATTGCTTGCGAAAAGGTAAACACTTGGCAGTCGCTCCCGTCGAGCGCCACGGCTCCACCGCCGAGCGCAAACAGTTCAATGTACGGAAAAGCTGCCGAGCATACGCAAGGAGCACGCAATGACAACGTATTCTTCCCGCGATGAAATCGACGAGCAGTATCGATGGGATCTTTCCAGCATTTTCGAAAGCGACGAGGCTTTCTTGGCTGCGCTCGAGGAAGCAAAGAAACTGCCGTCCCAATTCGCATCGTTCCAGGGAAAAATCAGCACTTCGGCTGCCGACCTGCTTGCCTATCTGAAGCTCGATGACGAAGCAGGCCTGGCCCTTACCAAACTGGTTAACTACGCCGAACGAAAAAGCGACGAAAACACGCGCGAATCGCGCTACCAGGACTACTCGAGCCAAGTTATGACGCTCTGGGTTTCGATCTCCAGTGCTTCTTCCTGGTTCACCTCCGAGCTACTTGGCTTAAGCGAGCAGGAAATGGAGCAGTTTTACTCGCAGGAACCCGGGCTGGAGCTGTATCGCCGCTGCCTGGATGTCATCTTCAGCAGGCGCGAGCACGTGCTCTCTCCTGCCGAAGAAAAGCTCCTGGCCGCTGCGGGCGACATGGCCAACCAGCCCGACAATATCTTTTCCCTGCTCAACGATGCCGATCTTACATTCCCCGACGCACATGACGCCGAAGGTGTTGCGCATCCGGTAACGCACGGCAGTTACATCCCCCTTATGATGTCAGCCGATCGAACGCTGCGCGAATCTGCCTACGAATCGCTGTATTCCAGCTACCGCCAATTCCGCAACACCTTTGCCGCAACGCTAGGCGCCCAGAACAAACAACTGAAGTTCTTCGCGGAAGCGCGTCGTTACAGCTCCGCCTTGGAAGCGGCGCTTTCGAGCAATGAAGTGCCGGCTCAGGTGTACACGAACCTCATCGATACCGTGCATAACAACATGGATGCCATGTACAAGTACGTAGCCTTGCGCAAAGAGCTGCTGGACGTAGACGAGCTGCGCTTCTCCGATCTGTACGTGCCTATCGTCGATGATGTGGAACTCACCTTCACCTACGAAGAAGCCTGCGACATCATCCTGGAAGCGTTGCGTCCCATGGGCGAAGACTACCTTTCCCTAGTACGCCGCGGCCTTTCGGAGCGATGGATCGACGTGTACGAAACTCCAGGCAAACGCAGCGGCGCCTACTCCGCCGGCGGCTACGGCATGCACCCGGTAATCCTGCTCAATTTCCAGGGTAAGCTCGATGATGTGTTCACGCTGATCCACGAAATGGGCCATTCCATCCACACGTATCTTTCTTGCGCCAATCAGCCTGTATGTTATTCCGACTACGTCATCTTCGTGGCAGAAGTGGCATCTACCTGCAACGAAGCGCTGCTTACGCGCTACTTCCTTGACCATGCTAAGAGCGAACGCGAGCGCGCCTACTTCCTAAACCACTTCTTGGAGCAGTTCCGCGCAACGCTGTACCGCCAAACGATGTTCGCCGAGTTCGAGCTTAAGGTAGCCGAGCTCACTGCGCAGGGCGCAGGTATCACCGCCGATGCACTCTGCGGCATCTACAAGGAACTGAACGCGCAGTACTTCGGCGACGGCATTGCACTCGACGAGAACATCGCCCTCGAATGGGCGCGCATCCCCCACTTCTACTACCGCTTCTACGTATACCAATACGCAACGGGCTTCGCAGCCGCCATTGCGCTCTCTCAGCGCATTTTGGACTTGGGAGAAGAGGGCCGCGAAGACTACCTGGGCTTCCTGAGGGGTGGCAGCTCCAAGCCGCCAATCGACCTTCTGCGTGGCGCTGGCGTTGACATGCTGAGCCCCAAACCCGTCGAAGACGCCCTAAAACTCTTCGATGAAATGGTTGATGAAATGGCGGAAGCCTGCCACAAGCTGAAGGCAGAGACCGACAACGACTAAAACGCGTATCGAATCAATCAAGAGGCCTTAGGGAAACTCCTCCCTAAGGCCTCTAGATCTCCTGGCCCCGAGTTCATTGGCCAGGCTTTCTGGAATGACAAGGCATTGCCCTGTTTTAGTCAGTTACGCGATTCCTGCACGCTTGCGCACATCAGCAGAAGATTCCGATTCGTATGCAGGGGAACCCTGAACCTTGCGCAGCAACAAATAGAGTTGCATTTTCTCGCCCTCGGTAAGGTTGCCAAACAGTTCTTCAGCGCGCTGTTCAAGAGCCTCTTCCTGTTCGGAGAACATCTGCTTGCCGGCTTCGGTAAGGATTACCACATCGTTGTCTTTCCCATCAACCGTGTCAACGATGCGCTTTACCAAACCCTCTTTTTCCATGCCATCAAGCAATTCGGGGAAAGCCACATATTCACTGTCACGACGCAGGGTTTCGTAGCTCATCATTTCCCAAATGCCCAACTGGCGAATAACAAAAACCTTGCCCAGATCAAATGCACGCTTATCGAAAGCGGCCTCCGAAAGGACGCGCTGTTCAAGAGGCAGGGTGCGAAGCCCTCGCTCCATAATGGCACGTAGGTATTCGGCGTCACGTTTACCAGGCTTTTCGCAATCGGCAACCGATGTGCCTTCCTTTGCATTTGCACTGGTGATTACAACAGCTTTAGCAAATCGGAGCATCTGCCCCATAAGCTTCTTATCGACGGTACTCACGGTTATTCCCCCTTGGCGATAGCCGAGCAAGCCCCCGCTCGCTCGGATTTGGTCACCCACCTTGCAATCATCAGTATGACGCTCCCCCGACATACTCCCGCGAAGCCAGACGGTTCGGTTACCCGCATGAAAGCATCCTGTTGTTCAGACGTTCAAAAACCCAACATATCGATGAAAACGTCTAGCACTATTCAGAAAAGGCATCACCGCTCAAGCCAAGCACATTACATTGCGCCAAAGAAAACCAGCAGCTTCGACGAGCGCCCCCTCTTGCTTCAAATTGCTTCCTGGGACAAAAGCGCCTACCAATACGAAAGAACCCGAAATGAACTATCATTTCGGGTTCAGCGTTAGGGGCCCAGTTCAGGCGGGACGTTCTTTTTATAAGAAGGTAACCCTCTGGCTTTTATCCATGTAATGGGGATGGTTCTTCACGAAGCGCCAACGGCAAATGCGGGTGATGGCAAGAGCCAGCACGGTAACCACCAAGAATGAAAGCGTGAGCTCCAACACCGGTTGATTGCCCTCGAAAAACGCATATGCGGTGGCCAAAAGGAAGAAGATCGAAAGAATCGAATTGAGCACGGTGAAGAACTTGATAAGCACTTCCTTTGCGCGCTCAGGCGAGCGAGCCCACGACACCACAAAATAGATGATCAGAGCCAGAAGAACCAGTACTATGACAAGCGGTAACGACTGAAGAAGTCGTGCAATAAGAGCCATGGAGCGTTCCTTTCCTTAGAACCACCATCATACCCTTTTCCGCACGTCACAACCGCCGCCGTAAAGGAATTGAAAGCAGCAAAATGCCCCGTTTGACATAGCCAAGAACGGAGCACGGCAAAGAACCGTCGGGGGCTTGCGCTTAGCCGTTGTTCGAATCAGCAGAAGCCGAACCGCTGCCGGAAGAACCAGAGGACGATCCCGAACCGGCCGAAGAGCCAGCAGAAGAAGACCCAGGGGCTTCGTTCCCAGACGAGCTGGAACCCGAACCGGTCGAAGAGCCGGAATTTTCCGAAGCGCTACCGGAAGAAGACAAGCTGCCATTCGAAGAGCCAGAGGATCCCGAACCGGAGCTGCTACTATTGGACGAGTTGGACGAATCGGCGCTCGAGGATTCCCCCGACTGGGAAGAGCCTTCATTCGACTTGGTGGACGTCGATTCATTTGAGGTTGCTTCCTTCGCAGCTCCGCTGTTAGCCGAAGAGCTTTGCTTTGCCTGGAATGCCTCGCTTGCTGTGAATATGGGCTCTGTCTTTTCGCCAATGCCCTGGCCATCGGTAAATACGTGGATGAGCCCCGCCGAAATCACAATGGCGATCAAAGCAGAAACAACGGAAACGATAATCACACTCCGCTGAACGCGAGCCTTCCGACGGCGACGCACATGTGCACGTTGCAGTGCGGGATCTACCGCCTTATCCGACGAAGCGTGAACTTGGTAGCGGATGTCGTCAGCACCCATAACCTTCGTTGCACTTGCAGCAACCTTCCCCGAATCGATAACGCGGGTTTCACTCGACGAAACCGGGGCCATCAAACGCGTTTCGTTGGGATCCGCCTGATTTGCCGATACCCCATCTGGCGCAACATCGCGAATCTTATCGGCAGAAGCAGATAGCATTTTCTTATATACCTGAGACGAAACAGCCGATACGATCGAGCCAACCGCCGCGCCGATCAATGAGCCGGCAACACCGATAACGGAAGACAGCAAAAACACCGTTGCAGCCGCTAGGGCACCAGCAATCACCTGAGCAATCGAAAGATCTTCGAACAATACCGCCAGTTTGCCCTTCTTAGCACCATCGCCACTTTGCTGAACCGAATTCGCCATCGATGCGCTTCCTTTCTCTCGGCTTTCCAACCTAGCAGCCTGAATGCAGAGTGCCACCCCTTCCACGCGCTCTTCACTCATTCTTGACCAAGCTGTCACCGTTTCATCGCTTGATAACCACGCCGAATCCATGCCTGCTGTTTCATGGCCTTTTGGCGCCGCAACAAAACAGCCGGCCTTCGCAATTGAGCTTGCTCCTTGCCCCCGACCAAGGAAGGCACCGGTTACCTCCAATAAAGAAGCGGACCAGAAGACCGGGCTCCTGGTCCGCTTAGGCGAAAGAAGGCAATTACCTTGTATATCCAACGGCTATGCGAAAACGGCTTCCACTCGATACGTTGCGAATAGGAAAGACCCCAGGCGCCAGCGGCTATGCGCGAACGGCTTCCACCATCTTGCGGGCAAATTCACCAACCGCCAAAACAGCGTTTTCGCCTTCGGCAGCAATAATCTTCACGATAGCTGATCCAACAATAGCGCCATCGCTCTTTGCCGCCATGATCGCCGCTTGCTCAGGGTTGGAAATACCGAATCCGATGGCAATAGGGGTGTCGGTAACTGCGCAAATACGCGCCACGATTGAATCGAGATCAGTGGTGATGCTCGAACGCGTTCCCGTGACGCCCAAAGAGCTTACACAGTAAATGAAGCCTTCCGCATCACGGGCAATCGTGTCGATGCGTTCCTCAGACGTAGGCGCAATCATGCTGATAAGATCCATACCGTAAGCGCGGCACGGGCCAGCGAATTCCTCTTTTTCCTCAAAAGGGACGTCGGGGAGAATCAGCCCATCCACGCCAACCTCTGCCGCACGAGCGCAAAACTCCTCGATACCGTAGTGGAACACCACATTGGCGTAGGTCATGAACACAAAGGGGGTGTCGATGGTTTTACGCAGGTCGGCCACCATATCAAACACCTTGTCGGTGGTGGTGCCCGCCTCAAGCGCGCGCATATTGGCAGACTGGATTACTGGTCCTTCTGCCGTAGGGTCAGAAAACGGAATGCCCAGCTCGATAACGGCAGCACCTGCCCGCGCAAGCTCAGCAACAATTTTCTTGGTGGTTTCCAGATTTGGGTCGCCGCAGGTAACAAAGGGAATAAAGGCTTTTCCACCCTGAAAGGCAGCTTTGATGCGGGGGTTACTCATTGATATCTTCTCCTCGATAACGAGCGATGGCGGCGCAATCCTTATCGCCGCGACCGGAAAGCGTGACTACCATAATTTGATCTTTGCTCATTTTCGGCGCGATCTTGCAGGCATAGGCAACTGCATGAGCGCTCTCAATAGCAGGGATAATGCCCTCCAACCGGCTCAGGTACTCGAAGGCATCCACCGCCTCGTCGTCGGTAACGGGCACGTACTGAGCACGGCCCGTATCGTGCAACCATGCATGCTCGGGTCCAATTCCGGGGTAATCAAGACCAGCACTAATGGAATACACTGGCGCGATTTGGCCATACTTGTCCTGGCAGAAATACGACTTCATGCCGTGGAATACACCGAGGCTGCCCGTGTTGATGGTGGCTGCCGTTTCAAAGGTGTCGATGCCACGCCCCGCAGCTTCGCACCCAATGAGTTGAACTTCGGGATGCTCAATGAAGTGATAGAAGGTGCCCATGGCGTTCGAGCCACCGCCCACGCAAGCAAGCACGCAGTCGGGCAAACGGCCCTCCTTCTCCATGCATTGATCGATAATCTCTTGCGAGATTACCGCCTGAAAGTCTCGCACGATGGTGGGGAAAGGATGAGGGCCCATAGTGGAGCCAAGCACGTAATGGGTATCGGCAATGCGGTTAGTCCATTCGCGCATAGTTTCCGATACGGCATCTTTCAGCGTTGCCGTTCCCGTTTCCACAGCATGCACCTTAGCACCCAGCAAACGCATCTTGTATACGTTCAGTGCCTGACGCTCGGTATCTTCCTTGCCCATGAACACTTCGCATTCCATATCCATCAGTGCCGCCGCTGTAGCCGTGGCAACACCGTGCTGACCCGCACCCGTTTCGGCAATAACGCGCGTCTTGCCCATCTTCTTGGCAAGCAGAACCTGACCGAGCACGTTGTTGATCTTGTGCGCACCGGTATGGTTCAAGTCTTCGCGCTTCAGGTAGATCTTCGCACCTCCCAACGCCTTGGTAAGACGCTCGGCGTAGTACAGAAGCGAAGGACGGTTGGCGTATTCATTCAGGAGCGTGTTCAGCTCCGCCTTGAATTCCGGGTCATCCTTGTAATGGTCGTAAGCTTCCTCGAGCTCGATAACGGCATTCATCAGCGTTTCGGGCATGTACTGCCCACCATGGATGCCGAATCTTCCCTTCGTCATGATATTTCCTTTCACAAATCAGGCGTTGGCCTGATGGTTCTACTTAAGTGGATAAGCCGCCGATTTATCAGCACGCTAGAACTGCCCACGCCGATTGAGGCGCTGGAGGAGCTACAACCGCCATCGATGGACCTCATCAACAGCTGCTGCAATTTTTGCGGGGTCCTTTAGTTTGTCGGTTTCGATACCAGAACTCATGTCAACACCCCAGGGGTGCACTTCCGTTAGTGCCTTACCGATGGTTTCAGGAGTAAGTCCGCCAGCCAAAATGAACGGGCGATGAACGCGGGAAACGTCGCCCCAATCAAATGCCCTGCCCGAGCCTTGCCCGCTGTCGAGCAAGATCATATCGGCGCTGCTTCCTTCGGCGCGGGAAACATCTTCGCTGCCTCTCACACGGAAAGCCTGGATGGTTCCTGCTCGGGTTCGATGCCTCAACTCGGAAATGTAGGCGTTGCTTTCGTTTCCATGGAGCTGCACCAGATCAACTGAACCATTCGTAACGATGCGGATCAAGGAATCGAGCGGCTCATCGACAAATACTCCTACGCGCCATATTGGATGAAGGCTCACCGGATTGCCGCTGGTTGCCATACGGGCTGCCACCTTGGCGTCCTCTTCATCGAGTAGCTCGCATAATTCCGTCAGGCGCTCCACTGAAACACTTCGGTGCGATTGAGGGAAGTCCACGATGAAACCGCACATATCGGGGCGCGTCTGGGCAACTGAGCGCACATCCTCTTCGCGCGACATCCCACACAGTTTCACACGCGGATACCCCGAACCCTGCGGCGACAGCAGCCATTCCCTTGCCTGATGCTGACGGCTTGCCGGACTCATCGCGCCACCTCAGCCGCAGCACGGAATCCCACCAACGTTGCCTGTTTATCATCGGCGCGCATCAGTGCTTCACCGATCAAGGCAGCATCCGCACCCATCTGGGCGATAGCCGCAACATCGTCGGCGCTTGCCACGCCTGATTCCGCCACGTACAGCACATCTTCAGGAATATGCGCGCGAAGACGGCGGGCGTTATCGAAGTCGACGCTAAAATCCTTCAGGTTGCGGTTGTTCACACCAACGATCTTTGCACCCGAGGCAACCGCGCGGGCAATTTCCTTTTCGTCGTGCGCTTCAAGCAAAACCGAAAGACCCAGGCTTTCAGCAAGCTCACGATAAGCAACAAGTTGATCGTCGCTTAAAATGGCACAGATCAAAAGCACAGCAGAGGCACCGAGCACTTTGGCCTGGTAAATCATGCGCTCGCAAACCACAAAATCTTTCCTCAACACAGGCACAGAAGCTTCTGCCGCTATTTCGGTCAAATAGGCATCGGCGCCCATGAACCATTTCGGCTCAGTTAAGCAGGAAATTGCCGCCGCCCCTGCCGCCTCGTAGCTCTTTGCGATATCCAGATACGGAAACTCTTCGGCAATAACCCCCTTAGAAGGAGACGCTTTCTTAACTTCGCAGATAAAGGAAAGGCCGGGCTCTGCCAATGCGGCGCTGAATCGAAAGGGAAATACACCACCGTTGGCTTCACGCTCAGCTGATGCCATGGCGCAAGCCTGCTGCCGAAGGCTGGCTGTTGGCATCAGCCCTTCCTCTTCCGCCATGCGCTGACGTGTGTAGGCAGCTATTTCATCAAGGATGGTCACTTAAGCCTCCTGATTCGATACTCGAATGTACGACTCCAGCGTTTCGGCTGCTTTGCCGCTGTCGATAAGCTCCTGGGCACTTGCAACGCCATCTTTCAACGAGGGCACCAACCCGGCAATGTAGAGGCCCGCAGCAGCATTCAGCAAAACGGTGTCGCGCTTTGCTCCCACTTCCTTGCCGAAAAGAATGTCACGTGTGATCTGCGCATTTTCTTCCGGAGAACCGCCTTGCAGATCTTCTTTCATGCAGCGCTTCATGCCCAATTCCTCAGGCGTAAGAACGTAAGACAAATAATCGTCGCCGTGGAATTCACATACCGTGGTGGGGCATGCCGTGGAAAGCTCATCCAGGCAATCCTGCCCATATACCACCATGCCGTCCTTCACACCCAGGCTCACCAGCACATGCGCCAAAGGCTGTACCAAAGATTCATCGTATACGCCGAGAATCATCTTGTCGGGCGAGGCAGGGTTGGTGAGCGGACCTAGAATATTAAACACGGTGCGAAAACCCAGCTCTTTGCGAATGGGGCCCACGTAGCGCATGGCTGTATGGTATTTCTGGGCGAAGAAGAAGCACATGCCCACTTCGTCGAGGAGCTTCTTACACAGCTCGGGGCTCTGCTCGATGTTCACGCCCAGCGCCTCTTGGCAATCAGCCGTACCCGATTTGCTTGATGCCGCACGGTTTCCGTGCTTGGCAACCTTTGCCCCACCCGCTGCAATAACAAGCGCTGCGGTGGTGGAAATGTTGAAACTGCCAGCTTTGTCGCCGCCCGTGCCTACAATCTCGAGCAGCGGCTTATCGTAGTCAACCTTGGTGGCATGGCTGCGCATGGCGGCAGCGCACCCTGCAATTTCGGCAATCGTTTCGCTCTTGGTCGATTTTGTGGAAAGAGCCGAAAGAAATGCTGCCGTCTGCACCTGGGTGGTTTCGCCCGACATGATCTCGTTGATCACGTCGTAGGCTTCGTCGTAGGTTAGGTCCTGCTTGTCTACCAGCTTGAAAATTGCTTCCCTGATCATCGTTGCTTCCTTTCGCGCAATCGGCGCAAACGCCGTGTATTACTTCGTTGCTATGGCCAAGAAGTTTTCGATCATCGCCCGGCCATCGGGGGTGAGAATCGATTCGGGATGGAACTGAACGCCATAGGTAGGGAACTCGGCATGCTGCACAGCCATCACTTCTCCATCATCGGCACGGGAAATAACCCGCAAACATTCGGGAAGGCTTTCTTCGTCGGCTGCAAGTGAATGGTAACGAGCAACCCGAACCTTAGCAGGCAAGCCGTTGAACAGGGGTGATTGCGCATCAACCTTTACCAGAGACGATTTGCCGTGCATCAGCTCCTTGGCATACCCCACCGTGCCGCCGAATGCTTCACATATGGCCTGATGCCCCAAACACACACCCAAGATGGGAACTTTGCCGGATAGCTTCAGCACCACTTCTTCGCAAATACCCGCATCGGCAGGCCGACCGGGACCAGGGGAAAGAATCACCGCTTCAGGGTTTTTCGCCTCGAGATCTTCAACCGAAAGCGCGTCGTTCCGAAGAACCTCGATAGCGGGATCCACTTCGCCTATCAGCTGATACAGGTTGTAGGAAAAGCTGTCGTAGTTATCGATGAGGTAGATCATGCCAGGCCCCCTTCGGCAGTTCTCAGCGCTTCCATTACCGCGCGCGCCTTGTTGTAGCATTCGCGGTCTTCGCTTTCGGGAACGCTGTCAGCTACGATGCCGGCGCCCGTCTGCACGCATACGCGGCCGTTTTTCTTGTAAACAAGACGGATCCCAATGCAAGTGTCAAGATTGCCGGTGAAGTCCAGATAGCCGATGGCACCGCCGTAGATGCCGCGCTTGGCGCCCTCCAAATCCTGAATAATCTGACAGGCACGCAGCTTGGGTGCTCCGGAAAGCGTGCCCGCCGGAAGGATGGAATCCATCACATCCACCGCGTCTTTCCCTTCGGCAAGTTGACCGGTAACGGTTGAGCCGATATGCATGATCCGAGAAAAGCGCAGCACATTTCGGTACTCTTCCACCTTTACGCTACCCAGCTGAGACACGCGCCCCAAGTCGTTACGTCCAAGGTCAACGAGCATGTCATGCTCGGCGCGCTCCTTTTCGTCGGCAAGAAGATCCGCCTCCATGGCTCGATCTTCTTCAGGAGTGGCGCCGCGCGGGCGGGTGCCAGCCAAGGGGTAAGTGAACAGCCTGCCGTCCTGCAAGCGGGCCAGCGTTTCAGGAGATGCGCCCGCGATTTCCACATCATCGCTGGTAAAGTAGAACATATACGGGGAAGGGTTCTGACTGCGCAACACGCGATAGGTATCGAACAGGCTTCCTTCCGCTTTTGCGGTCCGGGGGTTGGAAGGCACCACCTGGAATATGTCGCCCTCGAAAATATGACGCTTGGCAGTTTCCACCTTCTCGCAGAACTCTTCGGTTGAAAACTGCGGCGCAAGCGGCTCCTTCAACTTCAAAGGGGCAAATTCGTAACGAGCAGACCCCACCAACAAGCCTTCAATCTCATCGAGCTTTGCTTGCGCCTGAGCGTATGAGTTCTCAACGTCGTCGGCGCGAACACCTGCAATGAGGATGATCTTTTGGCGGTAGTTGTCGAAGCAGATAACCTGATCGAACAGCATCAAGTCAACATCGAGGAAATCCTCACGGTCTAAACCGGGACGACGCAGCGTGGGTTCAGCGTACTTGAGGTAGTCATACGAGAAATAGCCCACCAAACCACCAGTAAATGTTGGGAACCCCTCAACCTTGGCGCTCTTGTTCTCTGCGATAATCTGGCGAATAACGGCGCCCGGGTGATCGACCTGACACGTTTCGCGCAGCGGTTCGTCGCCTTCCACATTGCGGCGAATGCTGAGTTGCCCATCCAGGCAGGTTACCTCAAGCGTGGGATTGAAGCCCGAAAAGGAATAGCGCCCCCAACGCTGATCGGCCTCAGCGCTTTCCAGCAAGAAGCAATGGTTGCTGGCGGCACGAAGCGCACGCATTGCCTCGATAGTGGTAATGCGGTCGGCAAACAGCTCACGTTTCACGGGAACGCGGCGAATGCCAGGCTGCGCAGCCAAAGCACGAACTTCTTCCAAGCTCGGCTGCAATGGCGTAGTATCCATCGATTAGCCCTTTCCTTACGCGGGAAAGGCAATAAAAAAGCCCATCCCTGATACTTCTACGATCAAGGACGGGCTTTAAGAAAATACAAAGCTCGCGGTGCCACCTTGTTTCACGAAACGAATCGTGCGCTTAGCAGGATACCAACATATCCCCGGCAACTTACGTATGCCCTCACGTCGCACCCTACTAGCAAATTGCATTCGCGTGCGCCCTCGGCGGTCCATTTGGCGAACGGCTTTTCGATCCGGATCCCAGCATCCCGGACTCTCTGTGCGCGCCTACTCGCTTTGACTTCCGCTTCAACGGTTTGATGGTTTCTTCAGCGAATCATATTCGCTTGCGAAACTGTGGTTATTTTTTTCCGAAACATCTTTCCTGTCAACAATTTTTCTGCAGATGAAACTTCGCTTTAACAATGAACATTGAACGGTTCTTAGCCAAGCAACCAGAATAGGAATCCAGATAACCGCTGCCTGAACTGCCGCAATAGACGTCTGCGCAACCCCCGCTTGCCTAGCCTGAATAGAGGCAAATCGATCATGCTTCTTTTTCTGCATCACCTTGCAAAACAGCAGCGAGCGATACAATACATGCGACCATTGCACACGGAAAGAGGCTGCCTTGAAGTTCCTGATTGCTTCCGATATCCACGGCTCCGCAACATGGTGCCACAAATTCATCGATGCTGTTCACGCTGAAAAACCTGACAAGATTATCCTACTAGGCGACATTCTGTATCACGGGCCGCGCAACGCCTTGCCCGATGACTACGACCCCAAGGAAGTAATTGCCCTGCTCAACCCCCTAGCCGATCGCATAATTGCCGTACGCGGCAACTGCGACGCCGAGGTTGACCAGATGGTGCTCAACTTCCCCTGCATGGCGGACTATTCCACCATCCTTGATCCTGAATATATCGACGAAGATGCGGGGTACGAAATGCAAACTCCCCGAACGCTGTTCCTCACTCACGGGCACTTATTCGGCCCCGACAGAGACGGAGCAGCAGGCAATCTTCCCCAGATGCCAGTCAATACCGCACTTTTGTACGGGCACACCCATGTCAAAGTGAACGAACCCTGCTCGGAAGATCCTACGGTTTGGCTGTTCAACCCTGGTAGCCTTTCGCTTCCCAAAGATGGTAGCCACAGCTACGGCGTGTACACTACCGGACTGCCAATCGAAGAGTCGTTTAAGCACGTCATTTTGAGCTAATCCTGATGATACGCCCCCGCCGAGCGGAAATTTGTTCAGCGGAGGACCATATACCCCTTTGGAGCCAGGGCAAAAACCGCCTGCGGCACCAAACAAAAAGCTACGCGATCATCATCGCGGCAGCCGTCATGGCAACAATGCCCACCGCAACCGTGACCACATTGGCAAAACCAGCCAGGCCTACATCGCCTTTTGCCCAAAGGGTGTATACCGGCCCGAGCGCGCCCATGGGAGACCACAATAAGGCGGCAATAACCATACGGGTAACAGGATCGAAGGGAAGCAGCGTCATTGCGCCGATGCTCATCACAGCAGAGAACAGGAAGCGCAAGCCCAGCAAGCGCACCAGCTGAAACACTTTGCCTTTGCCCAACGAAAACTGAACCATTAAACCCAGCATGAACATAGCCAAGAACGAATTGGCGTTTGAAATTGGCTCGATAAACGAAACCACCTGCTCAGGAATGGTAACGCCCATCAGCGAAATGATAATGAGCACGCAATACAGGTCGAATGGCACAGACGAAAACAGGCGCTTCGCAGCCAACACGGCACGTTCGTAATGGGATCCACCCTTGTCGAGGATCGCGCTTGAGAACGCATACGTTCCCCCGCTCATCATCAAAGCATTACCGGCATCGAACAGACACACAGCAAGTGCCGCAGCCGGCGGAAAGAGCGCTTGGGCAAAGGGAAGCACAAAGCAACCAATGTTGAAGCCCGATATGTTCATCATCATCAGAATCCGATGATCTCGGTCTTCACGCGCGGTGAGCAATGTGCCGATCAGCCACGGAACAAAAGTGCAGCCCAACCCCACCAAGGCAAGGAGCAGCAGCGAGGCATCGAAGCCATTCGAAGCGAAAGCGTGGAAAATCGCACAAGGCAAAGTGATACGGAAGACGATTTTCGAAAGTGTGTCGGTGAAGCCTCTGGGCAGCTCCATCGTTCGCGCAACAACGAAACCGAGCGCGATGATGGCGGTAAGCGAGGCAACTGTTAAAAGAGCATTTTCCATAGTGCCCATGATAGCGCCGTAAGAAGACGATCTAGCAAAAAACCTCGCACGCATTTTGCTGAACTATGGCAGCAAGCTCCGATTCGCCAATGCCCCTTATTCGAGCGAGTCGCCTTAGGGTCTCAACAAGCTGGAGCCTCATCTGGTCGTATGAATAAAGTACCGAAGGATGTTCTTGCTCGGGATCAATCGCGGCAGGGGCATCGGTCTCCAAAAGAAGTTTCCGCAAGGAGACTGCCTTTGCATATTCGCTCCCTTTTTTCGTTTCGAGCATACGTGCGCCAACCGAAAAGAAGCACCCCGCATCCGCCGCTTGCTCCAGCTGTTGGAACGAGCCGCTAAACCAATGGAAGATGCAGGTGCACGACGCGAAACAACCCGAGCTATCCAAAATGCTCAAAACGTCGTCGTATGCTTTAACGCAATGGATGGAAAGAACCTTGCCGCCGTCCTTTGCGCATGCATTTGCGATATGGCGAAACGCGCGGAGCTGAGCATCGCGCGTTGCTATTCTGCGCTTCGAGAAGTCCAAGCCAACTTCACCCACATACTGCGTTTCGGGCAAAGTGCCATCGAATGCACGTAGCACTTCGGCAAGGCGCCGTTCGTCTGCGGAAACCCACCAGGGATGCAGCCCCACCGCAAGCTTTATGGAAGCGGAATCGCCAACAGGCTGCAACGGGGCAGCCGCCCAGCAAAGCGCCCTTTTGGTATCCCGATACTCGCTAGGAGTAACCGAAGCGGCGAAAACAGGCACCCCGGCATGCTGGGCATCTGCGGCGAAATCGACAGGGTTCGAAACGAACCCCAGATGGAAATGGGCATCGGAAAGCTGGAGGCCCGTTGCCTTCTTCGCCTTTTCGCTATAGGTTGCCACTTACCGCACCTCCCTGTACACTCGCAGGTCAGGCATAGCGCTCGCCCACGATTCATCAACGCCACCCATCCTACCGTACCACTCGGCAACTTTTGCGTTACGCTGGTTCTTAGAACAATGAACACGTTCTGTTAGGAACCATCATGACGGCGAACTACGCAGACCAATATAACAACGGCGAAATCGAAGAGGTGCTTCCGCGCATTTGGCGCGTACCAGTGCCGCTGCCTGATAACCCGCTAAACTACTTGAACTCGTACTTCATCCTGGGAGAAGACAAGACCACCATCGTTGACGTAGGGTTCGATCATCCCGACTGCGAAAAAGCACTCGACGACGCTTTGCGCAAGCTGGACCGCACCTGGGAATCAGTGGAGATCGTCCTTACCCATTCCCACCCCGACCACACCAGCAACCTCGACCGCATATGGCGACGCTGGATGCGCATATACGCCAACATGCACTCTATCCAAGAAGTGCAAAACCTCATGAACATGCAAGCAACGGTATTCAACCCGCTCATCGGCTACCTTACACACCCCAACACGTACGATGAACGCAGCATGCAGGCACGCGACGCTTCTACCTACCGCGTTTCTGCCGAGCTTCTTCCGTTAAAAAACCAGCCTGACCTGTTTTATCTGGCGGACGGCGACGTGTATCACAACGGCAGTTACCGCTTTCGCGTCATAACCACACCCGGCCACGACGACTGGCATATCTGCCTATACGAACCTACGGCGAAAATCCTCATTGCGGGCGACCACGTACTGGAGCGCATCACGCCCACCATCATGAGTTGGGTTTGCTCGTACGATGCGTTAAGGGAATTCCTGACAAGTCTGGACAAGGTGCGGGATTTGGACGTTGATCTTATTCTGCCCGGGCACGGCCGCCCCTTCACGGGGGTTGCCGAGCGCGTCGATTTCCTGAAAAGTTTCCACGCTAACCGACTGGAAGAACTGTACCAGCTGGTGGTCGACGGCCATGCCAGCCTGATTGATATCGCACGCAATGCCTCGTGGAAGCACCCCAACTGGGACGAATGGACCATCGACCAGAAATTCTATTCGCTGGGAGAAACCTTTGCCCACCTGGTATATCTGGTGAATGAAGGACGGGTAGTGCTCACCACATGCGAAAACTGCCGCCGCTTCTACCCCGCCGATTCCTTCGAGATGAGAAGGAAAGAGTAGCGCCAGCATCACATGAACTAGCCAGGCGTCGCCCCCACCTAGACACCATCCCGACCAAAAACAAAAAAGCGCGTTGAAGCATCAGCCTCAACGCGCTTTCTGCGATTAGAATTGCTAGTCCATCGGCACAACCGCAGTGGGTACCTGCAGGTGAGCCAACACACCACAGGTGGTAGATCCAAACAGGGCCCTGCTTACCGCCGAACGAGCATGTGTGCCCAACAGCAGAACACGGCAGTCCTTGCTGCGCTGCATCAAAGCCTGCGTAGGGGAAGGTGCCTCTATCGAATAACCTTCAACCTCAAGAGCAGGCTCTGCTGCGCGAATAGCCGCAACACGTGCGTCGAGGTTGCGCTGGAACGATTCACCAACCGGCGCCAAGCCGCCGCCCATGAATTCAGCAGAGCGCGAAAGCAAGGTGGGAATGCCCCAGGAAGAAATAAGCTCGAGCGGCTCTTCGAGAACCTTAGCCAAGTGAACACCCAGCTCAACAGCCTTGTCGCTAACCTCATCCTGTGGGCCAACGCCTACCACAATGCCCTTGGCCTCGTTGTAGGGGTCCCAGTCGGCGGGAACAACCACCGTGGGAACGCTTGCCGAAACCGAAACGCGCAAGCCTTTTGCACCCCATACGCGTTCTGCGACCGAGGCGCCATGGTGGGATCCCATTACGATCATGTCGTGGCTTTCCGCCGCACCAACCAGGGCCTCTACGATATCGCCACTCACGTACGAAGCGTCCATGGCCAACTCAGGGTAATCGTTGCGAACGAATTGCTGCGCTTCGCCCAGCACGTTTTCCACGGCTTCGCGCAAAACGCGATGATCGGAGCCGGCGAGCTGATCTGATGCAGGGTCGATTACCGCAAGCAGCGTCAAATGAGCACCTTCACGGTTGGCTAGACGAGCAGCCCATTTCAGTGCCTTCTTGCCGCGCTCGCTACCGTCGATGCCTACCAGAATACTTTCCAAAGTTTCCAAATTCTTATCCCCTCGTTATTAATGGAACATCGGAATCATCAGCCACAGCGCAAACAGCACTACGACCACGCATGCCGCGAAGCATGCCACCGAAGCGAATCGAAACAGGTAATTGGGAGAGCCGTCTCCGCCTTCAGGAGCACCGCTCTTTGCCCATAGGCGCAGACCCGATGCGTACATCACGCCAATGCAACCAGCAATGCCCACCGCAACGATCAGAACCGTCGCAAAATTCATGAGTTCTTGCATGTGATTCCCTTTCTACGCTGCAGCCGCGACCGTTGCAGCCTTGGCGTTTACCTTGACTTCGGAGCCTTCGTTTACGTTCATCGCATTAACGGGGTTACGGCGCGAGAGCCTGAAGATGACAAGCGCTGCAACAACGGCGATTGCGGCAACGGCAAGCGTACCCCAAACGTTGATCTTGGCAACGGCGCAAGCAGCAGCACCAATCGCACCTGCAGCGGGGAACGTCACCAGCCAAGCGATAAGCATACGAGCGGCAACCTTCCAGTCGATTGTGCCGCCCTTCTTGCCCAGGCCAGAGCCGATGATGGAACCGGAGCAAACCTGCGTGGTGGAAAGGGCGAAGCCCAAGTGGGAAGAAACCAAGATGGTGGTTGCCGAGCTAGCCTCTGCCGCAAAGCCCTGAGGCGTTGCGATTTCGGTAAGGCCCTTGCCCAGCGTGCGAATCACACGCCAGCCGCCCATGTAGGTGCCCAATGCAATTGCAAGGCCGCACACAGCAATAACCCACAGCTGAGGACCAGAACCAGAAGGCTGCAGGCCGACGGCAATAAGGGTAAGGGTGATGATGCCCATGGTCTTCTGGGCGTCATTGGTGCCATGGGAAAGCGCTACCAAGCATGCCGTAATGGTCTGACCATGACGGAAGCCCGTCTCTACATACTTTTCGTCCAGTTTACGGACAATGAAATATATTAATTTCACCGCCACGAATGCTGCCAAGCCGGCAACGATAGGAGAAATAAGAGCAGGAACAAGAACCTTTGCAACAACGGCGCCGAAGTTAACGCCCTCAACGCCTGCGCCAACGATTACCGCACCTACCAAGCCGCCGAACAGCGCATGGGAGGAACTAGAAGGCAGGCCAACCAGCCACGTCATCAGGTTCCACAGAATAGCGCCTACCAATCCGGCAAATATGAATTCGGCGCCGATGGTAACTTGCTGCTCATTGATGATGCCGCCCGAAATGGTTTTGGCCACCTCGGTGGACAAAAAAGCACCGATCAGGTTCAACGTACCAGCTGCGATAACAGCCGTTTTCGGCTTCAACGCACCCGTTGCAATTGAGGTTGCCATAGCGTTTGCCGTATCGTGGAAGCCATTCGTGAAGTCGAACGTTAACGCCACCGCGATGACCAGCACAACGACAACCAGTGTTGCGATATCCATGTTTTTCTCTGTTCCTCCCTTTTCATTCGCCATCACACGCAAAGGGAGTCGCCAGAGTATCCAGCAGGCTTTATCCGAGTTTCTGCCGCCTGCAGATCCGCACGGTTTCCCTTATTGCGGATGCAAGCTTAGCAAGCGAAATCTTACATAAATGTAAAGCGGAGTTAATCATTGTTACGTTTGAAGCAGCCGCTGAAATCTCCCGAGGGCAAAAGGGGAACAACAGGGAAGAATTTAACAGACCGGACTAATTCCGATCTAACGGCCCTCGCCGTTACGAGCCGCCTTCAGGTCGCACGCGGTGTACAGCCCCACAATCACGGCTGCAGCGGCAATAAGCATGAAGAACAACGCCGCATAGGAAACCAGGTAAGTGCCGAACGCTTCGGCGAGAAAACCCGGCAGCAGCATGAAAATGAAGCCGCCCAGGGCATAGCAAATCTGGAAATTGCGAATGGTCTGCACTTCCCTTCCCTTTGGCGCAAGTTCAATAGACCATACCGAAATACCCACCGTGCCCAAGGAAAGGCCCAGGCCAAACATGACCGCAGCCGCTGTGGCCAACCAGCTCGACCCCATATCGCTTAAACACAGCAAACCCGTGCCCCCGATGAAAAGCAAGAAAAACAGCACCGAACCGTTGCGTGTGCCAATGGTGTCGAATATCACCCCGTTGAAGAGCTTCGACACCATCAGGCAGGCGCCACTCACTGCGATGAGGGCTGCTGCAGCCTCGGTTGAAAACCCTTCGGAAGTGAACAAGACGCCCAAATAGCCATTGCCTCCTACGCTTGCACAGCCAACGAATATCATGGCTACCATCAATACGGGAAGGAACGAATGGGGCACATCCCTATTCATGCGAGCGCGCTTCGGTTTGCCTGCACTCCTGCTCTTTTCGGCCTTCTTCGAAACATAGGGCTTTAAGCCCATGTCTTCTGGGAAATTGCGCAGCAGCGCAAACACCAAAAGCCCCAGCGCCAATGCCAAAGCCGCCTCTAGGGCAAATGCAGCAGAAAGCGAAGTGGCATTCACCACCGCAACCACAATAGGCGGCAAAACCACCGCGGCAACACCCGAGCCCACGGCGGCAATGCCCGCAACCGTTGCAACATTCGTTTCAAACCAGCGGCCGATAAGCATGGTTGAGCAGATCATGCCACCCAATCCATAACCCAGCCCCGTAAACACCGAGGCAATGCATAGGCCAGTGTAGCTTTCGGTGTTGAGGGCATACAAGCCAAAGCCGATGGCCACGCAAATCGAGGCAACGAAGGCGCCAATGCGGCAGTTGAGCCAACTGTAGTAGCGCGCCACAAAGAACATGGCAACAAGGGAAACAAACGTGCGCACAGAAAGGATTACCGAACCCCCTGCATGCCCAACCCCCGGGATGGCAACAAGATAGGGCTGATATACGGAAAATGAAGTTGAAGGCAATCCGATATTGGTAAACAGGATCAAGAAGCAGCAAACGCAAATAACTTTTTCATAGTGACGTTTCACACTACCCAAAACCGTCATGCGTTTCCCTTCTGAACAACAAGGCGCCCCGAAGAGCGCCTGAATACTTCTATTAAAAGGATAGCAGTGAATTGTTGTGAGTTAGTGAAGCGGCAGGTTCGCAAGGGCAAGGGGCTTAGTCGCCGCTATATCAAGCGCCCGAAACTCCACTTCAGGCAACGTTCTGCCAAATAATCGGCAGCGTTCAGCAACCACTTCATCGACCTCCTTGGCCTTAACCCGACGCCGCCCGTCAGCTATACGGGCCTCACCTCGCCAGCGCCGCCATGCACAAAAAACGCCGCTCATTGAACGGCGTTACAGCTTAAGCAACATGCGCACTGGGAATGATCTGTATGTTTTGCAACTGGTTGAGGGTGTGCGCGTCAACGCCAATACCGGCGGCACCGTTTCGCACCTTGGTCACATAATCTTCGCGGAACGACCAGTCGTAGAAGGGGCCGCGCAGGGAAAGGTAGATGAGTGCTTCTAACGTGTAAGCATCCTGGGCGGCAGGCTCGAATTCGCCAAAACCGAATGCGCCCGAGATGATGGTGCTTTCGGTATGGTTACCGGCGTACTGCACTTCCACATAGCTTTTCTCGTAGCAATGGGAAGAAACGCCCTCGAAACCATCCATCTTGTTTTCGTTGGCGTTGCTCAAGTCCCAGAGCGCGCCCTGCACGTGCTTGCCCGGTGCGGGGATTACCGTTGCGAAGCCCGCTGCATCCATTTTCAACTCATAGTTGGGCAGCGTTGCTACGCCCAGGTATTCAGCCCCAGGGCAGCGGAACTTCATTTGATCGAAGTCCATGTTTGATCCGTATGCGAAGTAAAGCTTGTGCATGACTGCAATTATGAGCGCAGAGCACCCCGTTCGGTACCCTGCCATTCCCCATAGCCGGCATTAGGCTGAGCCAATAACAGAAGGATTGGGACAAGCGGGAAATAGGAACAGGCACCGGATTCCCGCCCAACAAGTAGAGCCTCGCTTGCACAATTTTTCGCTAGCGAGGCTCCGTCTTTACGCGTTATGCCTAAGTGGGAATCTGGTGCCTGCCCTATTTTCCCATCCGAAACATGGCAATCTGCTATGAAACCAGGTTTGCCGTATTGCCTTCCAGGTAGGACGCAACATTGTCCGCCACGATAACGGCACGCTTTTCCATTGCCTGATGAGAAGCAAAGGCAACATGCGGAGTTACCACGGTGTTCTTGCTGTTCAGAAGCGGGTGATTAGCAGGGAACGGGGGCTCCATCTCCAAAACGTCAATGCCGGCACCGGCAATGCGCCCCTCGTTGAGCGCAGCGGCAAGCGCTTCGGAATCGACAACAGGACCGCGAGCGCAGTTGATCAGCACCGCCGTGGGCTTCATCAGCGCAATCTTCTCCGCATTGATAAGGCCTGTGGTTTCAGAGGTCTGCGGGATATGCAGGCTTACCACGTCGGATGTCTTCAGCAGTTCATCCAACTCGACGAACTCAACACCCGGGATGTCCTTCTTGGTACGCGAATAGCACACCACTTCGCAACCAAACGCCTGGGCGATGCGCATCACGCGCGAACCGATAGCACCAGCGCCAACAACGCCAAAACGCTTACCCTCAAGCTCAGGCCCCACCAGGCCATCTTTAGTTCCACTCTGACGAACAATAGCGTTCAGGGCGGAAATGTTGCGCAGAACGTCCAAGGTCAAACCGAACACCAAGTCGGCAACGGCAACCGTGGAATAGCCAGCGCAGTTGGAAACCTGAATGCCGTGTTCACGGCAATACGCCATATCAACATGGTCGTAGCCGGTGAATGCAACGCACACATACTTAAGGTTGGAATTTTTCTCCATCACGGAAGCTGGATACTTGATGTTCGACACCACTACGATGTCAGCATCGGAACTGCGCTCGATAAGCGAAGCCTCGTCCTCTTTGCGATCGGGATACGTCACCACCTCAACTTCATGGCCCTCGGTTGCCTTGGCAAGCAGGCCACGCAGGCTATCGTCAGATATTCCCAGCGGTTCCAGGACAGCGATCTTCATAGGTCTCCTTCCGGATTCGTGTGCGTTTTGCGGACAGGCCCCGCCCAACGCAGCAGCGTCTGGCGGGGGCCGAACCCGTCGAAGAAGGGCTAAGCAGGTTCTGGCAAGTGTCCACTGCATTCAATGGTAGCCAGCATGCCCACTCGCGCCTGTCCGCTGCGCGGTTCATCGGCAAGCGAGCTAATGCCACCAGCAACGGAAATGCCCTCGCCGCTCACGCGCGGATTCAGCACGCTCGCACGCAAATCGAAAGCCACGCCCACGCCGCAAAGGCGTCCGCCCCTTAAGTCCCCCTAAAAGCGAGAGCCAAAACAAAAATCCAGGTAGTTTTGCAAGAAATTTGCGATTGGGAATCCCTCAACAAGTTGCACTTGGCAAAAAACGGCGATTTTAGCCCTCAAACGAGGGGATTTACCCGAAAAACTCCGGGCTTACGATCTCGAATCGTCCGCAATCGCAATTTTCTTGCAAAATCACGCGAAAAGTTGTTGCGGCAGCGGGACGGAACACTGATCCGCGGATAAATTGGGGCAACGGACCAAAGTTATGGCAAGCAATTGGCCACTCACGAGCGAATAGCGACAATCCATGCGCAAAACAGGGTTCTGACCCGTATCATAGGAATGATGAAAGGAATCCCCATGTCACAGAGCCCAGCACAACCCAGCTCCATGATTCAGCCAACTGCGAAAGCCGATACATTCAGCAGCTCAACCGCAGACAAAAGCGGCTTTGACGATATGCTCGGCGATGTAACGTACAAGATGGTTTCCCTGGAAGAACCAGTGCCCGGACTCTTGCATGCCGTATTCGATGTCGAGAATTTCTACTTTGCCGATCGTATTGATCGGTATCTGCTTTTTGAGCGTGGCAAACGGGGCTTGTTCATAGACCTCGGCCACCCCCAGCTCACTGGAACAGAGCACCTCGATGCCATGCTTCGACGAGCCGAAGTGCCCTGGAGCAATACCGACGTTGCTATAACTCATTTTCACGCCGACCACGTGGGCAACCTCTCTTATTTTTTGAACCAAGGGGGACGCACGGTATACCATGGCACCTTACCCCAGGTGAACGAAGATTTTTGCCGCGATTACGCACGCGCGATCGGATGGCCCGAAGCGCTGGACACCTGCTGGGAGGAATTTCGCGACACGCTGCTGTACATCATGCAGGTGCAACAACCTTCCACACCCCACGCTAGCATCCTTCATGATGGCGATATCATATCGATTGGCGATTGGGCCATTTCCGCAATCGAGACACCCGGTCACGCACCCGAGCACCTGTGCTTCGGCGATTCAAAGAAAAGGATACTGTTCAGCGGCGACCATGTGGTAGATGCCGCACCCTCTCTTGTTCAGTTTGGGCGCAACGATCACTTGCTCGACCATTTCCTGAGCACATTCCCCCGCCTAAAGGCGATGGACTTCGAAACGGTGTTCATGTCCCATCACGAACCGCTCTATGGAGCAGCCCACATCGATGCGTTCTACGAATACATGATTGGCAAGTTCAAAAAACCACTGGCCAAGCGAATGGAAATCATGTCTCAGCTAAAGGCCGCAACAGCGAAAGAGGTTGCCGCCTCTGCGCAGCGTTCCCATGGAGCGTTCGACGAGCTGGAGTTCGGCATGCGCGTGCGACGCATAGCCATGACGTTTTCGTATCTTGAATATCTTGCCGACAAAGACCAAATAAATAGAAAAGAGGACACACAAGGCATTCTCCGTTACTCGTTGGCTTAGCGCCTGCTTAATAGCCCACCGACAACAACCATGCGCCCTTCGTGAATGACATTGCGCGAAGAATGCAGAGGTCGTTGCCCACAAACGGCGAATGGCCCGATGGTTCGCCTCCGATAATGCGATAATCGCCCTTATCGACCGAATGTCACGCTTGCAAACAGCGCATTATCACATTGGGATCCCCTCTAACCGAGCCCGCAACACAGTGCGTTTCAGGTTGGTATCATGCACCTTATAAGCTTGGTTATACCTGCCTCGAATTGTCGCCTTGCATTTCCGTTAACACTGGCAAACTTTTTTAACCAGACGATGTTTGCAGTGGTAGACTTTGAATGTTAAGGATGGTGAACTTTCACCATACAAAAGCAGTTCTAAGGAGGACGCAATGAACCATGGAATTCTCGTAGGAGCAGGCTTTTTGCTGGGAACCCTCGGCGTCAAGGCGCTGAAAAGCGAACCGGTACGCAAGGCGGCTGTAGCAACCGTTGCCCAGGGCTTGAAGGTCAAGGAAGAAGCTGAGTCCATCGTTGACGAGGCAAAGGCAGAGCTTGACGACATCCTCGCTGAAGCTGGCTACGACAAGGGCGCAGAAGAAACCGAGGAAGAGGCTGCCAAGGAACTCGCCGAAGCCCAGGAAGCAGAAGGCAAGTAATAGCCATGCGTTTCGCGATCAAACACGAGATCCCCGGAAGGATCCGATTCGATCTTCAGGGGAAAATCCCTGAGCATGATGCGATCGCGCTCGAGGAAACGTTTTTGACGCTTCCCTGCGTAACCAAATGCGTTGCCTACCCAAAGGCAGGCTCGCTTTCCGTAGCCTTCGAGGGAACCGGCAAAGCCGAGCTTGCCTTGGCACGCACCACCGTCGTAAGCAAGCTCAAAGCGCTTACGTACAAGGAGGTTAAAGCCTGGGAGCCCGAAAACTCGCTTATGCTGGCACCGCGTCCGCGTCATCTGTTCACGCAGATTGCCAACATGATCATGTTCCGCGCTATGCGCCGCTGGTTCCTTCCAGTACCACTGCGCACCGCATGGACCATCATTTCTGCTATCCCGTTCTGGAAAGCAGCGCTCGATTCTCTGCGCCACGGCCGCCTTGACGTGCCCGTTTTGGACGGTGCGGCAATTGCCATGGGCTTCATCCAGGGCAAACCGGCAACCGCCGGCAGTACCATCTTCCTTTTGAAGGTGGGCGAGATCCTGGAAGATTACACCCAGCGCCGCAGCGAAAGCAGCCTGGTGCGATCGCTGTTCGACATCCCCAGCACCGCCACCGTAGTGGAAGGCGATGTTGAACGCGAGGTTGCCATTGGCGAGCTGAAGCACGGCGACACCGTGGTAGTGCGCCTTGGTTGCCAGATTCCCGCCGACGGCGAGGTCATTTCAGGCGAAGCAGGCGTAAACCAAAGCTCGCTTACTGGCGAACCGCTGGCAATCGTGCGCAAAACGGGCGACACCGTATACGCCGGCACCACCGTGGAAGAAGGCGAAATCTTCATACGCATTTCCGGCAGCCCCGAGGAAAGCAAGCTACGCTCCATCGTTTCGATGGTGGAACAGTCCGAAGCGCTGAAATCGTCCGACCAGAAGCACATCGAAGCCATGGCCGACAAGCTGGTGCCGTGGAACTTCCTTCTGGCGGGCATCGTGGCGCTTACCACGCGCAACCTCACCAAAACGGCCGCCGCGCTTATGGTGGATTACTCCTGCGCGCTGCGCCTTTCCGGCAGCATCGCCGTTATGGCGGCGCAAAGCGAAAGCGCCAAGCGCGGCTTCACGGTGAAGGGCTCGCGCTACTTCAAGCACATGGCCGAAGCCGACGTTATCGTGTTCGACAAAACGGGCACGCTTACCCAGGCAACGCCTTCGGTGCGCGAGGTAACCAGCTACAACGAAATGCCCGCTGAAGAGGTGCTTCGCCTGGCTGCCTGCTTGGAGGAGCACTTCCCCCACCCCGTTGCGCGCGCCGTGGTGAACGAAGCCATGAAGCGCGGGCTGGAGCACCGCGAGCGCCACGCTGAAGTGGAGTACGTAGTTGCCCACGGCATTGCCTCCAGCATCAACGGCAAGCGCTGCGTGATCGGTTCCGAGCACTTCGTGGTGGAAGACGAACATGTGCCCATTGCTCCTGCCGAGCTTGAGGCCATCCATGAGAAGGCCTGTGGCACTTCGCCTTTGTTCCTGGCAGTGGACAACGTTTTGTGGGGCGTTCTGTACATCGAGGACCCGCTGAAAGAAAACGTTGCCGAAGTGGTGGAAGAGCTCAAACAGGTCGGCTTCAAGCGCGTGATAATGCTTACCGGCGACAACGAGCGTTCTGCCCGCCGCATTGCCGCGAAAACCGGCATCTCCGAATTCAAGGCCGATCTTTTGCCCAAACACAAGCACGAGATCGTGGAACAGCTGCAAGCCGAAGGCCACCGCGTGGTTATGGTGGGCGACGGCGTAAACGATTCGCCCGCCCTGGCAGCTGCGCATGTGAGCATCGCCATGAGCTCGGGCAGCGCCGTTGCGCGTGAAGCGGCCGACATATCGTTGGTTTCCGATGATTTGCATTCGCTGGTTGAACTGCGCAAACTTTCTTGCATCCTGGAAAAGCGCATGGCCCAGGGCTATCGCTTCACCATCGGGTTCAACACGCTGCTGTTGGCGTTGGGCATCGGCGGCATCATCACGCCGCAAGCATCTTCACTGCTGCACAACTCCGCAACCGTGGGCATTTCTGCCTACAACGCCCGCGCCTTCCTACCTGAATCCACGGAAAAGGAATAGCGGCCGTTCGCAGGATGGGCGTCTAAAAAGGGGAACCGCAGTTTACCTGCGATTCCCCTTTTTCTTTTATTGGCTTTTCACCAGGTTGCTTGGATGCAAAACGGTTTCTTCGCTGCCGGGAGGCAGGAACGTTATAACGACCCCATCCCCCACGGCAAATCCTGCCTCGTTCCCAGCGGAAACCAGAATCGGGCTGTTCAAATACTGGGCGTAATCGTTGTCGCTGTCGACGGATACGGCAACGGCGCCGCTTTCCTCGTCACACGCAACCACCTGGCCACTCACCTCCCATTGATGAGACATCAAGCCTCCGCTCATTCCTTCTGGGGTTCCCTTCAGCTCGGACAAAGCCTTTGAATTCAGTACGGGAAGATGGTCTTGAGGGGTATCGTTTACTTTCATTTCGCTCATTTCTTCCTCGCACTCACTGGAACTAACATCGGCTTCCTTCCAATTGCAAGCCGTCAGAAAGGCGAACGACAGCAAAACAGCCAACGTTAAAGCAGGCAAGCAAATCCGCAAACTGAGTGTCCTATCTGCTAAACGCAACGCCATATGTGTCAGTGTACCTAGTGTAGTAGAAGTTAACAAACGAGCCCCCATCTTCGAACGATCACTCCGAAAAAAGCTCGCATCGCTATTGCCTAGAACGACATAGCCCTTTGGGGCCCCATCGGCAAGCTGGCATCCAGCAACATATCCAATCGCCCGGCCGGAATCCCTGAAAAGCGAGCTTGATTACTTTTTACCTTTTCGCTAATCAAAAAGCGCGTAAACATGCAGCGCGGCTTTACATGCCAGGCCATCGGACATTCTTTCTTCTTTTTCGAGATAGAAAAACCACTCATAACGTTAGCTTGGTCGTTTGACAACGTACAAATGTTCGCGTAATCTTTTGGCGGAAAACGGCGAACGGATGTACGTATGGATATTGCAACGAAATTGGAAGTGCTGGCCGATGCGGCCAAGTACGATGTTGCCTGCACTTCATCGGGCATAAATCGTCATGCCAAGGCAGGCGAATTGGGCAACACCATCGATGCGGGTATCTGTCATAGCTTCACGCCCGATGGGCGTTGCATCACATTGCTAAAAGTGCTTATGACCAACGTATGCATCTACAACTGCGCCTACTGCGTGAACCGCGTCGAAAACGAGGTGCGCCGTGCGCTATTCAAGCCACGCGAATTGGCCGACTTAACTGTGGGCTTTTACCGCCGCAACTACATCGAAGGGCTTTTCCTCAGTTCAGGCGTTATCAAAAGCCCCGATTACACCACGGAACTGATGATAGAAGCACTTTCCATCCTGCGAAACGAATACAAGTTCCGCGGATACATCCACGCCAAAGCTGTACCCGGCACCTCGCCCGAGCTTATTGAGGAACTGGGGCATTTGGCCGACCGCCTAAGCGTGAACATGGAACTTCCATCCCGCAAAAGCTTGGCGCTTCTGGCGCCCGACAAGTCGAAGCAGAACATCGTTACGCCCATGCGGCAAATAAAAGGATCCATCGCCGAAGACCGCGACACCCGTGCCCTTATGCGCAAGAACACCACCTACTACGCGCAAGCGCCCATCGTGCGCAAAACCCGCGCTTTCGCGCCTGCCGGGCAATCGACGCAGATGATAATAGGTGCCACGCCCGAATCGGATTTCCAGATATTGAACCTGACCAGCGCCCTGTACCGCACGCTTTCACTGAAGCGCGTGTTCTTCAGCGCGTATTTACCGGTAAGCACCGACAAACGCTTACCAGAATCGGGAGTGCAGCTGAACCGCGAGCATCGCCTGTACCAGGCCGACTGGCTGATGCGCTTCTACAAGTTCGATGCCGCCGAGCTGATAGACGAAGCGCACCCCTTCCTGGACCCACAGCTAGACCCAAAGGCGAACTGGGCCTTGAACCACCTGGAGTGCTTCCCTGTGGAAGTGAACACTGCAAACTTGGAAACGCTGTTGCGCGTACCGGGCATTGGGCCGCGTGGCGCCCGCAACATCATCCGCGCCCGACGGGCCACCTGCCTGCGCGAAACAGAATTGCGCAAGCTGGGCATTGCCTTCAAGCGCGCCCGCCACTTCGTAACCTGCGCGGGGAAATATCAAGGCAGCATAGGCGAATTCGAACCGGAAACACTACGAGCAAAACTTGCCGCACCCATAAACGGCGGAGCCCATGGAAGGCGCAGCGCCAAGGTGGCGCCCGGCCAAACGAGCATCTTCGACTTCGGCGTTCCGAATGTTCCAACAAGGACAGGTACATTTGGCACATCCAGCGCGTCCAGCAAAACCGAGCCCTTCGCAACGCATCTGAACCTGCCTACCGCTACCGAAGAGCTTCCTGGCTGGTGCGCCTGATGGGCACCAACAACGTCTCGCAGCACAGTGCGCCTGCGCCGACACCAGGTTACCCTGTCCCGAACCTGGGATATGCCTTCATCTACGACGGCACCTTGGAAGGGCTGCTGTGCGCCATCTTCGAAACGTATCGACGAAAGCTGGTTCCCAGCGAAATAGCCACGAAGGAAAACCTGCAACTGCGGTTGGGCCAGCAACCTGCAACCATACCCACTAGCCCCGCCATAGCCAACCGCGTGCGTACCGGCATATGCCGCACCTGCGGCGGCAGCACGTTCGACGCCATCCGCATTGCCTTTCTTTCCGACGATCCGGAGAAAGGCACAAGCATCTGCGCCTTCGTGCGTTATGCCATGCAGGAACGCGGCAACGTGCTGGGCCAGTTGGCGCACCCCTGCGTGGAACCGCTAGTGAAGCTGCACAAATCAGTGATGAACGAACGCCATTACATGATGCAGTTCCTGCGCTTCCGCGAAATGCAGGGCGGCGTGTGGTTCGCTGCCTGCAACCCCAAGGCGAATGTGGTACCCATCCTTATGGACTGGTTCGCCGCCCGCTTCAACACGCAGCCGTTCATCATCTTCGACGAGGTGCACCATCTTGCTGGTGTTTCCCAGAAGGGTGCTTGGACGCTAGTGAAAAGCGACGAGCTCACCCTGCCCGAAGAAACCGCCGACGAAGCCTTAATGGTCGATGCCTGGAAGCGCTTCTACGATGCCGTAGCCATACCCGACCGCTACAACCCCGAGTTGCGGCGCGGCTTCATGCCCAAACGCCTATGGAAGAACATCACCGAAATGGCCGACGAGCTGCCCGGCACCAGCATCCGCTAGCATTCAACTAGCCTCCAAGAGGGACGGGTGCAGTTGGCCTTTTGCCAGAACGCTTCGAATTGATAGGTTTTACACAAAATGGTCAACTGCGCCCGTCCCTCTTGGGCCACTCATACGCAAACAGGGTCTGCAGACGAATCTACAGACCCTGTTGTTGACACTCTCCTGGCGGCCAGAAGCTATTCGCTCCAAACCTCGCGGGCAATCTCCTGCACCAAGGCAACCTTGGCCCACTGCTCTTCTTCGGTAAGCTTGTTGCCGATCTCGCAGCTAGCAAAACCGCACTGGGGGCTTAAGCACAGGTTTTCCAGCGGCACATACTTCGCCGCTTCGGCGATGCGCGCCTTAACGGCTTCCTTGTCTTCCAAGCCAGGCTGTTTGGAAGTAATCAGGCCCAGAACAACCTTCTTGCCTTCAGCCACGTATTTCAATGGCTCGAAACCGCCAGCGCGCGGCGTGTCGAATTCCAGGTAGAAGGCGTTAACGTTTTCGTTGGCAAACAGGTACGGCGCCACTGGGTCGTAACCGCCCTCAAAAGCATAGGTGGAATGGTAGTTGCCGCGACACACGTGCGTATTGATAACCAAATCAGCGGGCTTGCCTTCGATAGCAGCATTGTTCAGGGCCACACCCAGCTCACTTACCTTCTGGATATCCACTGCCTGCATACCCGTTTTGGCCACGAAGTCGGTGTCGCAGTAAATGCCCCAGGTGCAGTCGTCGAACTGGATGTTACGGCAACCTGCAGCATACAGGTCGGCGATTACCTGGCGATATGCCGCCGCAATGGCATCGAACAGCTCTTCATCGGTTGCGTACACACTGCGCAAGCTTTCCTGCTGGCCGTCGCATCGATCGAGCGTTACCTCGGAAAACGTCTGGATAGGAGCAGGAATGGTTTGGCGGGCAATATGGCCTTCGCTGGCAAGCGCCTGCGTAAACTTAAAGTGATTCACAAACGGGTGGTTCTCGCCCGAGATGGGGCCCACAACCACTGCGGTATCGGCCGTGGTTTCCTCGTCGTGGAACATATAGCCTTCGCGGCTGGCACGACGCTCAATGCCCTGCAGGCCCCACATGAAGTCAAGATGCCAGTAGCTGCGACGGAACTCACCATCGGTAACCACCTTCAGGCCCGCCGCCTTCTGTTTGGCAACCAGATCGCGAATGGCAACGTCTTCCACGGTTTTCAGCTGCTCGGCGCTGATGGTGCCCGCCTCGAAATCGGCACGGGCTTGCTTCAGCACATCAGGGCGCAGGAAGCTGCCCACCACATCGCAACGGAACGGCGCATTGTTTTCTACGGATACGGTCATGGTTTCATCCTCTGATCGAGTTAGCTTCATTGAACATCGAACAGTATGCGAAGGTGCTTTGCGATTGTAAAATATCGAAATGCTTGCGCTTGCAATAGGAGCAACCTATGACAACACGAGCTCGAATCGGAACCGACCCCTTTTGAATGGGGCAACCAGCAAGCCAACGCCAACAAACCGGCCCAGGAGGAACAGATGAGGTTGGCACGTTTGATGAGATGACCGGGAATTGGCAAACTTTGCCCAAATGAATCAACTGTACCCGTCCCTCTTGGCTGGCCTGGCTCCTCTTGACCCTCGGACCCCACTTACGGAATGTGGCGCTTGATGGCCTCCAGGTATGCCGCACCGTAGGGGGATCGCTGGGTGCCCTTGCGGGTTACCACGCCAACTTCCATATACTCGTCGATATCCAGCGGCACCGAAACAATGGAAGATCCGTTCAATTCTGCGCTGATCACACCCGAACACACGGTGTAGCCATTCAGGCCGATAAGCAGGTTAAACAGCGTTGCACGGTCACGCACGCGGATGTTCTTGCTGCGGTCGAGCGTGGAGGTAAGCTCCTCCGAATAGTAGAAGGAATTGTAGCTGCCCTGCTCGTAGGAAAGAAACGGGTAGTTGGCCATGTCCTCCAAGGTTACGGATGCACGCTGGGCAACGGGATGGTCGGAACATACGAACACATGGGGCTCGGCACGGAACAGCGGCTCGAATGCCAATTCGTTGGCAACAAGCATCTTGCTTATAACCTCTCGGTTGCGGGCAGAAAGGTACAGCACGCCAAGCTCGCTTTTCATGCGAGCCACGTCTTCGATGATTTCATGAGTCTGCTCTTCGCGCAGGGTGAAGTCGTAACGCTCCGCATCGAATTCGCGAATCACATCCACAAAGGCATTCACCGCAAAGGAATAGTGTTGGCACGAAACAGCGAAATGCGGCATGCGCTGCTTCGTGTTCTTGTACTTGCCTTCTAGCAGCTCGGCCTGCTCTATCACCTGGCGGGCATAACCCAAAAAAGTATCGCCTTCCGCGGAAACCACCACACCCTTGTTGGTACGGTCGAAGATGCGCACGTTCATTTCCTGCTCAAGGTCGTGAATGGCACTGGTAACCGAAGGTTGCGAAACGAACAGACGGCGCGCCGCTTCGGTAATGCTGCCGCATTCGGCCACCTTAACGGCGTAAATAAGTTGTTGAAGCTTCACAGTGCATGACCTTTCAGATAAGCGAACGTGCCCATGGTAATGCATTAACGCATGAGAGCCCAAGGCCAATGGCCGGCCAATAGGGACAGGTACAGTTGACGGATAGCGGCAATCGGCTGCGGAGGCACTCGTCTATTTCGCTATCTGCCAACTGTACCTGTCCCTATTGGCCGGCCCAACATGAAAGAAAGGCCCGCAGTTTCCTGCGGGCCCGTGAAGCGGCGACTAACCAACGATGCCGGAAAGCGATGCCAAGTTCAGGTTAATAACGTACATGCACACAACCAGCACGAAGAACAGAAGGATAACAACCGTAAGGATGTTCATGATGTCCTTCGGAATCTTCACGAAGGCCTTTTCCAGTGCGGGGTACACCAGCCACGTCATAAGCGTTGCCATAACGCCGAAGAATGTAGTGTTCAGCAGGCAGATCTGACCCATGAAGTTGAAGGCCATGTTGCTGTAGTCCCACAGCGGCAAGGCGCCGGTAACCGGATCGGGTGGCCAATTGCAGGTGAAGCCCAGCACCAGTTCGATTGCCGCACAAAACACGGTGTTCACCACGAAGCTCGCAAGAACAGCGATGACGATCTTGTTGTTCGTTACCTTCATAAGCCAGTTCTTCACCGGATACAGGATAAGGCCGATAACCACGAATGCCGCGCCGTACACGAAGAAGGGGTTCAGCATATCGCGCCAAATGCCGGAATTCGGGTCGTACGTTCCGGGAACAATGCCCCAGCGGATAAGCCAGCACACGCTCCATTCCATCCAATGGCCCACAACGCTGAAGATGCAGAAGTACAGAACCAGGTTGCGCCAGAAGGCCAGGCTCTTCGGATTCCACAGCTTTTCGTCGGCAGCAAGCTGCGACTTGCACGATTCCATGCTGAACGGGCGCGAAAGCGTGTAGCGCGCCTGCTTCGAGAAGCCGAAGTACAGCAGCATCACAATGGGCCAGAAGGAAGCGAACAGGAAGGTTAGGGCATCGAACTGGCCAGTTGCCACGAAGTACACCACTTCGATTACCAGGTAGGCAGCTACCATACCCAGAATAATCTCGCGGCCATGGCTTTTGCGGTTCCAGATAAGCCACAGGGTAACGGCCATCATAAGCAGCATGACGAAGTTGATCCACCATGCGCCATCGAAGGCATCCGAGCGGGTAACGAACAGCAACAGCGTTACGTTCATGATGATTTCGGCGATGCAGGCGAATTCCACGAAGCGCATGAAGCCCAGCTTCTTGCCGTCGGCATAGTACGCCTTGGCACCGCCCGCATCCTCGATGCACTGCTTACGCAGCAGAAGCGAAGCAGCAATAAGCAAAATGCCGCTGACGAAGCGCATGGCAAGGATAGAGGCAATGCCGCCCACCAGGCCCAAGCCAAAGCCGTGATAACCCTTTTCCAAGTTTCCGGCAGAACGAGCAATGCCAATACTGGCCACGAACGAGACCGCGCAGATAACCGCGCCGAAACCCACGAACAACGTAGCGAAGGCGAAGAACACCGCCATTGCCTCAGCTTCCGTTAGGCCCGCAAAGCCCACCTCGGCAGCCGCAGCGGCAAAACCCTGGCCTTCCACTTCCTGAAGGTAAGCGGGGTTGCTGAGCATTTCGGGGATAGCCCCGCCAAGGCTCAGGGCCGTGGAACCCAACGACAGAAAGCCCAATACGGAAAGAATGGCTGCCAGCACGCTTAGCACGCGCGCGGTGCGCATCCGCTTGGGCGGGGTTTGCAGACCGGCGCCGCCAGCCTGTGCAACTTCGTTCATCAATGCTCCTTACATCAGAAACCGGGGCATTGAACCGCGATACATGACACCGCCCCCACATAATTACTTAGGTACCAACTCTACCAAAATGTGCGCAAAACAAAAGAAACAGCGGGTAAGCGCAGGGCAGAGCAAGGCAAACGAAAAGCCGACCAGCGCTGTACGTGCGCAATGCCGGACCAAGCGCCCGCAAACAGCACTGCCCCGCACCCGGTTTCGCAGCCCCGCCATTCGGGAAAAGCATTCACCGACCGTAAATCCGGCACGGAATTGCGGCCTGAAGGGTTTGCCGCAAAGGCGCGATCAACCCGCCAAACGCCCCAGCGCATCGGCGTTTTCACAGGTAAAAGGCCGCTATAGGTTTTCCCAAACCCAGGCTATCCGAATAAAGCATGCCCCTGAGCTGCGCTTTTTCATCAATTCCTATTGACCCTAGGGGTTTTGGGGAGTTTACTTCGTTTTGCTAGCAAACAGGAAACACACCCCTCCACATAAAGAAAGGAACTCGCCATGAGCCGGTTCGTAAACAACCCCGATCATGAATTCCAGTTCGACACCTTGGCGCTCCATGTAGGTCAGGAAGAAGCAGACCCCGCCTCCGATTCCCGCGCAGTGCCGATTTACCAAACCACCAGCTACGTATTCCGCAATTCCCAGCACGCAGCCGACCGCTTTGGCCTGGCAGACGCAGGCAATATCTACGGTCGCCTTACCAATTCCACCCAGGGCGTGTTCGAGGATCGCATCGCTGCCCTTGAAGGCGGCGTTGCCGGCCTGGCAGTAGCATCCGGTGCTGCAGCCATCACCCTCACCATTCAGGCGCTCGCCCAGGCAGGCGACCACATCGTGGCGCAGAAGACCATCTACGGCGGATCTTACAACTTCCTGGAGCACACCATTTCCCAGTTCGGCGTTGAAACCACCTTCGTCGACGCTCACAACCTTGAAGAAGTTGAGGGCGCCATCGAGGAAAACACCAAAGCCATCTACCTGGAAACGCTGGGCAATCCCAATTCTGACATCCCCAACATCGATGCCATTTCCGAAATCGCCAAGAAGCACGGCTTGCCCGTCGTCGTAGACAACACCTTCGGCACTCCCTACCTGTTCCGCCCGCTTGAGCATGGTGCAAACATCGTGGTTCATTCCGCAACCAAGTTCATCGGCGGCCATGGATCTTCCCTCGGTGGCGTAATCGTCGACGGTGGCAACTTCGACTGGAAGGCAAGCGGCAAGTACGCCCCCATCGCCGCTCCCAACCCCAGCTATCACGGCGTTTCTTTCGCGGATGCCGTAGGTCCTGCTGCCTTCGTAACCTACATTCGCGCCATCTTGCTGCGCGACGAAGGCCCATGCATTTCCCCATTCAATGCATGGATCCTTCTTCAGGGCACTGAGACGCTTTCCCTGCGCGTAGACCGCCACGTGGAAAACACCAAGAAGGTTGTGGAATACCTCCTGAACAACCCCCATGTTGCCAAGGTGAACCACCCCAGCCTTCCCGATCACCCCGATCACGAGCTGTACCAGAAGTACTTCCCCAACGGTGGCGCATCCATCTTTACGTTCGAAATCGAAGGCGGCAAGGAAGCAGCCTGGAAGTTCATCGACAACCTGCAGATCTTCTCGCTGCTGGCAAACGTGGCAGACGTTAAGAGTCTCGTAATCCACCCTGCCTCTACCACGCATTCCCAGCTCACCGAAGCCGAACTGGCCGATCAGGGCATCACACCTTCCACCATTCGCCTTTCCATCGGCACCGAAAACGCCGATGACATCATTTGGGACCTCGAGCAAGCTTTCGCAAAACTCGACTAACCTCATCGCATCAACGTACCTTCCCCAAAGCCGAGCCCCTTCCCTCGAAGGGGCTCATTTTTTTGGCGCAAATCTGGCCAGCGGCCGAAAAAGCGCCCAGACCGCGAACCATGCCACGTCCCCGACCGCCTATAGCTCGCTAGAAACAATGCCTATAACCACACAGGGTGCAACACCCCTATAATCGATGAAGTGCAAAGGGTGCCATCAGTTTTGCCCCGAAACCCCATGTAAATACGGCAGTTGTGCCTAGCTAACTTGAAGGAGAATCCTCTATGTCCGATACCGCCGCACCGTTTCATTACGACATCGTAGGCAGCTTCCTGCGTCCCGAAAAACTCAAGACCGCACGCGCCCAATTCGCTGAAGGCTCCATTTCCCACGACGAGCTCGAAGCGGTTGAAAACGAAGCTATCGAGGAATTGGTAGCTCAGCAAAAAGCCGCTGGCCTTCACGCGGTAACCGACGGCGAGTTCCGTCGTTCCATGTGGCATTTGGACTTCCTCACCGAGCTTCTTGGCTGCGAAGAAGTAGGGGCGGAGCATTGGTCGGTTCACTTCAAGGGCCATCAGCCGAAATCGAAGACTGTCGTCATTACCGACAAGGTCGACTTCGGCGAACACCCCTTCCTGAAGCACTTCGCCTTCACCAACAGCGTTGCAGGTGGCACGCTGGTCAAGCAAACCATTCCTTCCCCCACTATGCTTCACCTCATTTGCTGCGTGCGCGAAGAGAATTACACACCCATCGCTCGTTACGAGAACAACGAAGCGCTCTTGTTCGCCGACATTGCCGCCGCATACCGCAAAGCAGTCCAAGCATTCTACGATGCAGGCTGCCGCTACTTGCAGTTCGACGACACTTCCTGGGGCGAGCTGTGCGACCCGAACAAGCGCGCTGCCTATGAAGCGCGCGGCTTTGACTTGGACAAACTGGAGCGCGATTACGTTAACTTGATCAACGAAGCATTGCGCGACAAGCCCGAAGATCTGGCAGTCACCATCCATATCTGCCGCGGCAATTTCCGTTCAACGTGGTTCTCTTCCGGCGGATACGACCCCGTAGCGCCTATCTTGTTCCCCAACTTAAAGGTTGACGGCTTCTTCCTCGAATATGACTCAGAGCGTGCAGGCGATTTCGGCCCATTGCACCATATTGCAGATCAGAAGGTGGTCCTCGGCCTGGTCACCTCCAAAGATGGCGCCCTGGAAAACCCAACCGATCTGAAGCATCGCATTGAAGAGGCAGCCAAGTACGTTCCGCTGCGCAACCTCTGCATCAGCCCCCAGTGCGGCTTTTCGTCTACCGAAGAGGGCAATATCATTGAGCCCGAGGATCAGTGGAAGAAAATCGCCCTCATCAAAAATGTTGCTGAAGAGGTTTGGAAGTAACAAGCCCCGAAGGCAATCAAAACGACGGCAAAACAAAAGCGCTGGCTTGATGCCAGCGCTTTTTAATGTTCTGGCTTACTGCTGCTTGGGGCTTTCACCCTGATCGTCTTGGGTGGAAGCCTGCGGGCCGGCCGGATCCTGCGGGGCTGCGGGGGCCTGAGGCGCAGTTGGAGCCTGCGGGGCGGCCGAGGGCTGACCCTGCATCGGCTGCTGCGGTTGCGGGGGCACCTGCTGATTTATCGGCTGCTGCGGAGCCTGCTGGCCCTGCTGATACTGCTGCGGTTGCTGGTACTGTTGGTACTGTTGGGGCTGCTGGTAACCGTAGGCCCCCATTGGCGCAGCCGCGTATGCCTTACGAACACGGCTAACGAACACCGCCGAAACGATGAACAGCACCATGGAAATCATGCCGCCGACCAAAAAACTGACGATGGCAGCAGCGATAGACCAGCCAAAGGCACCGCCCAGCTTGGCGGGGTTGGTGCAGCTGCGCAACGCAATGATACCCGCAACAAGACAAACAACTTTGCACAGTACATATCCGAAGCTCAGACCCACCATTATGAAAATGCTGGCGCTGGCCACTGCCATGGCTTCATCTTGGGTCATGCCGGAATAATCGTAGGTCGAATACGGCGAAGAACCATCAAACGCCGAAGAAGAGCTTGATGATTGCAGTTCCGACACAAGAGCATTAACCACAGCTGGATCGTTTAAGGAAGTCGATGCGATTCCCATGAACAGGGCAACTACCAAACCGCCCAAAATACCCAAAGCAGACAAAACGATGGCTGCAATACTTACTCCCCGAACAACACGAGAGTCAGGATTCATCAAAAGCCCCTTTCATAGGCGTAACCATTGACAGCATTGTACCCGAGCTGCCCCACCGACAACATTACAGGGCAATATCAATCCGCACAGCCAAAAAGCCCTACCTCGTCCTGCGGAACATGTCCCACACGAGCCAAACTGAAAGGATAAACGCGGAAACATACTCAATAAGAGAAAGGACAGGCATCCCAAACAAACGCGGCATATCCACCGCAATGATAAGGCTGCCACTTACCAGCAAACCGGCAATCACCAAACTAATGGCAAGGCGGTTCATGATGCGCCCGACCTTGTACAAGGGTTCCGGAGAACTTAGCATTTCCATGTTCACCTTCAGCTGCCCACGCGAAAGCATATGAAGCGTGTCGCCCGAGTACTCAGCGGCCTTAATTAAACTATGGGTTGCAGAGTTCAGGGAGATCAGCAAATCTTTTGTTTGATTCTGGATTTCCGTCTTGATGTCTTTTGAGCGCTGCAGGTGCCCATTAATGATGTCAACGATGTTGGCGTTGGCAAGGCAATCCTGCAGCGAGCCTTCCATAGTGATAATACCGCGCGAAACGGCGGTAACCGAAGCGGGAAGGGTAACCTTGCACTGGCGCGTAAGCACCATGATGTCACCCAGCAAAGAGCCAATATCAATATCGGCAACGTCGGTTGAACCGTAGCTTTCCAAAACGTTATCAAGCTCCGCCAAGAAACGCGGATGATCGATGGCGTTCATATCATGCGCTACAGAAAACGCGATGAGGGCATCTTTCAGTTCAGCGGAGTTCTTGGACCCCACCGCTTCTACAATCCGTCTGAAACCCCCGCGGTCACGAACAGATAGGCGCCCCATAATTCCTAGGTCGATATAGATTACCTTGCCGTCCTTAACCAAGATATTTCCAGGATGAGGATCGGCATGGAAGAAGCCATGCTCCATAATCTGCGTGGCGTAATTGTCCATAACCTTTACGCCGATTTCTTCCAGGTCGTAGCCATTTTCAAGCAGACGCTTCGTATCGCGGATGGAAATGCCGTTAACGTATTCCATGACCAGAACTTCTTCAGTGCAATATTCCATGTAGGGCTTCGGGCAGGAAATATACACCACGTCTTTGTTGAGCAACGCAAACTCTTCCAAGTTGCGCGCTTCTTTCAGGAAGTCGGTTTCTTCCAAGAACGTAACCCACAGCTCTTCCACTACATCGCGCAGATTGAGCATCTGGTTATCTTTCATGAAGCGCGAAGCCTGCTTGGCAACTGCGCGCATCACGTCGATATCCTGGGCCATGGTGGTGCGCACACCGGGACGCTGAACTTTAACGGCAACTTCATCACCGTTTGTCAAAACCGCACGATGAACCTGCGCCATAGAGGCACTACCCAACGGCTTCGGGTCAATTTCCTTAAATATCGAGTCGAACTTATCGCCATAAATGCCCCGAAGCACCGCTACCGTTTCCTCGAACGGCATAGGGTCGCAATCCATCTGCAAATCGGAAAGCGCATCGCAATACGCCTGTGGCAAAATCTCCGAACGAAGGGAAAGCATCTGGCCTATCTTGATGAAGCTTGGCCCCAAATCAACAAGAATGTCGCGCAGCTCCGTGGGCGAAAGGCCATCCATAACATGATGCTTGCGCATAAGCAGCACAATTTCGCGGATGCGACGTGTGCGCACCTTGTGGCTTAAACCAAACTGCTTATCGGGATCGAATTCGGTACCGTTTTCGAAAAAACGTTTGAGCAAGGTGTTTTCGTTCATGAAATTCCTCTAATGGACCAACCAGCATCGAAGCAAACAGGTGGACGCGTTTTGCACTATAGGGATGAAGCGAGCAACCGCAAAGGCGCCGCTCTCGCGAATTGCCTCCAGAACGCACTATCAACCAACTAGACCGGGAGTTTCCTCCCATACAAAAAGAACGTGGCAGGAACACCCTGCCACGTTCTGCGCATGCGGGTTATTCAGCCTTTTCCTCTACAGGTGCCTCTTCGGCTTCCTCTGCCTCTTCGGCAGCGGGCTCTGCGGCAAGCTTAGCAACGGTTGCAGCGAACTCGGCGCGCTCTTCAGCGCTCATGGTTTTCATCGCAGCGGCAATGCTTTCCTCGCGAACCTTGGCAACGGTTTCGTTTGCCTTATGCTGCAGCTCGCGGTTGATATCCTTGCCCTGTTCAACCGTAACGCCGCCCTTTTCAATAAGGGTATCGAGCACTTCCTTCGCCTTTTCGCCAGTGATGGCCATAGCGCCAACGCCTGCCAAGAAAATATCGCGGAAACCCTTTTCGAATTCAGTAGCCATGATGACCCCTCCATTTCAGCTAGGTAGATGGTGATCCCTGTTCTCTATTATATCGGCTTTTCAGCAGCTTGAACGCGTTTCAAGGAAACGGGACATTCAAGGCCCAAGAGAGGAGAACGCCCCGCTCAGCCTTGGCAACCGGCACCATCTGCGGCCCCAACCGCCACCGGAAACCAAGCATTGGCACAATTGGACGCCACTCGCCGTCCCTTAGCCCCCCATCGGGCATCAGAGCATTGACATGCGATCGGATTGACGGCGCTCGCGGCCCTCAACCGCCACACCGAGCGAAACCGTGCCCACAACAACGAAAAATAAATGGAGTTAGCACAAATGTCTGTTTTTATTAAACACATTGTTGGATAAACTAACTATACCCTGTTCGACAGGGTTGTTTTAGTTAGAAAGAAGTTTTTACTATCGTGGCTTCACCTGTGCAGAACAACCAATCATCGCAGCTCCTTGTAGGTATAGATGTTGGGTCCACGACGGCAAAGATAGCCGTTATGGACGCAGCGTCCCATGAAGTGCTCATGCGCCGCTACGTGCGCCATCATGCCCAGCAGGCAAACTGCTTGAAAAGCTTGCTTGCCGAATTGGACCAGCAGTTCGGAGGCATTCCCATGCGCGCCGCCTTGTGCGGTTCGGGCGGTGCGGCTTTAGCTGAAGCCCTGAACCTGCCCTATGTACAGGAGGTTGTGGCAAATTCCCTTGCGGTAGGCGCGAATTATCCTACCGCGCGCACCGCCATCGAACTCGGCGGCCAAGATGCGAAAATGATCTTCTTCAAATTCGACAATGAGGCAAACTGCCTGTCAGTTGCCGATATGCGTATGAACGGAAGCTGCGCAGGCGGCACGGGCGCCTTCGTCGATGAGATTGCCACGCTTCTTAAAGTGCCCACCGAACAGTTCAATGACCTCGCCCAACAGGGCGAAGCCGTCCATAACGTTTCCGGCCGTTGCGGCGTATACGCAAAGACCGATATTCAACCCCTGCTCAACCAGGGAGTACCGAAGGCAGATATCGCCCTTTCTTCGTTTCACGCCATCGCCAAGCAGACCATCGGCGGCTTGGCTCAGGGCTTGGAAATCGAAGCCCCCGTCGTATTCGAAGGTGGGCCGCTCACCTTCAACCCACGCCTGATCGCTGTTTTCGCCGAACGCCTTGAGCTAGGCAGAGAAGACATCATCATCCCCGATCACCCTGAAACCATCGTTGCAGTGGGCGCAGCGCTTGCCTTGGAAGAGCTCTTCGCCGACCGTCGGGCACGCCTCGTTCCTTCCCAAGCAATCAAGACGCTGGAAGACGCTCACATCGTGATCATAGACGATGCGGCGGGAAGCGCCGCATCGCAAAGCGCCTATGCCGGCAAGCCCTTCTTCGAAACCGAAGCAGAGCGTGCCATCTTCACCGGACGCCATCAGCTGCCCCAAACAAAAACCGCACTTGAACAGGGGAACCTTCCCGAAACTCTCCGCGTATACCTTGGCGTGGACTGCGGATCCACCACCACTAAGTTCGCCCTGCTCAACGAAGAAGGCGAACTCGTTGACTCGTTCTACGCCTCCAACGAAGGCGAGCCTGTCGATGTTGCCGTAGAGGCACTGCGTGCCTTGCACAAACGGTACCAAGATGCCGGCTGCGAACTCGAAGTAGCGGGATGCGGCACCACCGGATACGGCGAAATGCTGTTCGCCAACGCCCTGGGCGCTGATTGCCACACCGTTGAAACGGTTGCCCACTCGCGCGCTGTTCAGCAATTCGACCCCAACGCTTCATTCATCCTGGATATTGGCGGTCAAGACATGAAAGCGATCTGGATCGACAACGGCGTTATCACCAATGTCGTAGTAAACGAAGCCTGCTCAAGCGGCTGCGGGTCGTTCCTCGAGAGCTTCGCATCCACATTGAACATCCCCACCAAAAGCATTGCCAGCGCTGCTTTCGAATCGAAAGCGCCCGCCGACCTGGGAAGCCGCTGCACGGTGTTCATGAACAGCAGCATCGTAACCGAGCAGAAGAACGGCAAGAACCCCAACGACATCATGGCAGGCCTTTGCCGCTCCATCATCGAAAATGTATTCACCAAGGTGATTCGCGTTTCCAACCTGGAAAAGCTTGGCAGCCATATCGTTGTCCAGGGCGGCACATTCCTCAACGACGCGGTACTGCGCGCATTCGAACAATACGTTGGCCAAGAGGTTACTCGCGCACCCTACCCCGGCCTTATGGGGGCAATCGGCGTAGCGCTTATCGCCCGAGAAAACGAGCATGCCAGCCAAGCATCCTCGTTTATCGGCTGGGACGCCCTGGAATCCTTCAGCTATTCGCAAGAAACGAACCTGATCTGCCCATTCTGCTCAAACCGCTGTAACCGCACACGCATCACGTTCTCAAATGGCACTTCATGGATCACCGGCAATCGCTGCACCAAGGGCGAGGTTGTGGGCGAGCTTTCCGACGCAAAAGTTCGCGAACAAGTGCGCGAAGCAAACCGAAGCATGGAAAGCGTGCCCAATCTGTACAACGAACGCGAGCAATTGCTCTTCAAGGATTGGCCCTGCACTCCCGTTATGCCTTCCCAGGGAATAACCTTGGGTATTCCGCGCGTACTGTTCTTCTGGGACAGCATGCCGTTCTGGAAAACACTGCTGCAAGCGCTGGGCTTCACCGTAAAGCTCTCCCACAAATCAACACGCGCCATCTACGAAAACGGCCTTTCCGCCGTTACGTCCGACACCGTATGCTTCCCCGCAAAACTGGTTCATGGCCATCTTCGCGACCTGTATAAACAGGGCGTCGACCGCATTTTCATGCCAATCGTTACCACGGTACCCTCGGAAAATACCTCGAAGGACAGCCAGTCAATGTGCGCTGTGGTTAAGGGATATGCCCTGGTGGTGCAGAACTCTGACAACCCCAGCCGTCGTTGGGATATCCCGTTCGATAACCCGATGTTCCATTGGTTCACAGAAGAAGACTGCACCGACCAGCTGGTGAAGTACTTCAAGGAAACCTTCCAAATCCCCGATAAAGCAACCTTGGCGGCCCTCGACCAGGCGCGCAACGCGCAGGCTTCGTTCGGCACTGCCCTTCAACAGCGCGGCGCCGAAGTGCTGGCGCAAGCCCGCAACGAAGGCACCTACGCCGTGGTGCTGGCGGGACGTCCCTACCATAACGACGACTTGGTTAACCATGAGCTGCCAACGTTGTTTACCGAACACGGCATTCCCGTCATCACCGCCGACTCCGTTCCGGGAGCCACACAAGTGCCGCTGCAGAACAGCCTGATCGACATTGCGAACAATTTCCACGCCCGAATGCTATCGACAGCAACCTTGGCAGCGCAAAGCCCCAATATGGAGTACGTGCAGATAGTGAGCTTCGGCTGCGGCCACGATGCCTATCTTTCCGACGAGATCATCCGCCTGATGAAGGAAATCAGCGACAAAACACCGCTCGTACTCAAAGTGGACGAAAGCGACATCCGTGGTCCTTTAGGTATCCGTGTGCGCTCGTTTATCGAAACCGTCAACGAACGTCGCGAAAAAGAAAAAACGATAGCATCTGCTCAGACAGCCCATGCTATCGATGCAGATCAGCAGAGAAACCCGGATGCCCCTTGCTGCGGCAGCACACAAACTTGCGAATCCTCCCAATGCGCAGCCTGCACAGCCGCATTCGAGCGCAAAATCGACGAGGCCCTAGCTCGCGCCACCGGAGAAAAGCTCGCGGATCCCTATCCGCAAAAATTCACAAAGAAGGATGCCGCCACCAAAACGGTGCTGGTTCCCAATACCTCGCATGCCTTCAGCCAACTTATGGCGGCAGCGTTTGCCAATCAGGGCCTGACCACCGTTTCTCTTCCTATTGGCCGCGAACGCGCAATCTACCTGGGGAAACGCTACGTTCATAACGACATCTGCTTCCCAGCTCAAATCGTGGTTGGAGAAGCGTTGGCGGCACTTGAATCGGGTGAGTACGACCCCAACAAGGTTGCTATCGCCACTGGCAAGTACATCGGCGACTGCCGCCTTACCCACTACGCTGCGCTTCTGCGTAAAGCGCTCGATGATGCCGGCTATCCTCAAGTTCCCATCATCACCAACGATGCCGAAGACGCCCACAACGTTCATCCTGGCTTTAAGATGAGCCTGAAAACCGCTATGCAAATTGCATTCGGCTTGCCCATGATCGACGCGTTGGAAGAGCTGCTGCGCAAGATACGACCCTACGAGCTGGAGCCAGGCAGCGCCGATGCAGCATTCGACGAATCTATCGATGCCGTTATAAGCGGCTTGCGCCAAAACGGCATCGGGGGCATGAAGAAGGGCTTCAAAAAAGCCATAGCTTCAATGCTTTCCGTGCAGTACGACCGAAGTAAACCGCGCCCCACCGTGCTGATCGTGGGCGAGTACCTGCTGAATTTCCATCCAGGTGCAAACCACGATATGGAACGGTACTTGGAAAGCAACGGGCTGGAAATCATCGAAGCGCGCATGACCGACGTTATTCGCAAAACGTACTTCTACCAGCGATCTCAGCAACGCGAATACAAGGTGCATCGCCCGCTTCCCATCAAGCTGAACAATTCGATATCCGATGCCTTCTTCAAGTTGGCCCACGACGTTACCGACAGAATTGCCAAAGCGCACCCGCTGTACACGCCGCCGTGCCGCATGCCCGAATTGGTACAGGCAAGCGATCCCATCATCCACCACACCTTCGATGCCGGTGAAGGCGTGCTGATTCCTGCAGAGATCTTGCACCATGCAAAGCAAGGGTGCCGCGCGTTCGTTATCCTGCAGCCCTTTGGATGCCTACCCAATCACGTAGTTGGCCGCGGCATATCAAAGCGTCTGAAAGAGCTATATCCCGACGCGCAGATTCTGCCCCTCGACTTCGACCCTGACGTCAGCTTCGCCAATATCGAAAACCGACTGCAAATGCTCATCATGAACGCACGCAAACCTCGCACGTCCTAGCGGACGAGCCATAACCCGTATTGCCCCACAACGAAGGAATCCATCATGGCACGACCCCGCAAAGATCAACAGGCGCCCGCTGCAGTAGAACGCATCAAAAATGCATTCTGGGAATTGCTTGAGGAAAACGACCTGAAGCACATCACGGTGAATATGGTCACCCAAAAGGCACATTGCAACCGCGGCACGTTTTACTACCATTACGAATCGCTCGATGCGCTGCTGTTCACCGTTATCGAAGAAGAGCTGCTCAACAGCAAAGGCCTTCCGCTTGGCATCTTCTATATGCTCAGCAACGACAGCAAGGCGCTCACCGAGGTGCTGCTGCCCCAGCGCACGCAGCGCTGCGGCCTTGTGATGAAACGCTGTGGCCAAGAATGCGTAGCGCTGAATATCCGCGCCATCATAGCCAACATGTGGCAAACCATCCTCTGCAACGAGGGAGAGGAGCTCACCTCTAATGCGCGCATCATCATCGAGTATTCCATCAGCGGCCTGATCGGCGTTATCGATTATCTCTATCGCGAGGGAAAGCTCGACGGCTCTTCTTTCCCAGAGGAAATGATCTACGCCATCAAAGACAATGCCCGCTACCTCGCCATCCGCATCAGCAATGCCCAAGGAATCTCGCTCCAGGAATTCGAGCAGCGCGTACGCCTGTATTCGCATATGGCAAGATAAGCTGCTTGCGCAGAAGCGGAGGACTTAATGCCGCAGATAAGTCAGATGCAATCGGCAAATGTGATTTCGGGCCATTGCGCTTGGATGCCCACGGGCTCACTGCGCGTAATAACAACGCTTCCACGTTCACCGCAATGAGTATGGCAATGCGCCGCCGCCTCGATAAGCGCATCGAACACGCACTCCATGCGATGGCGCCCCGTGAAAAATTCAGGGTGCCACTGCACTCCGATCATGAAGCTCTTGTCGCGCACCTCTATGGCCTCAACCAGGCTGTCGGGCGCATATGCTACCGCGTCAACACGCGTAGAAAGATCGCAGACCCCCTGATGATGCATGGAATTTACCATGATGGCCTGTACGCCCAACAACTTGCCTAATTTGGAATTGGGCAGAATGGTCACCGGATGAGTGGGTTCGCTGTAAGGCTTTGGCTGCCAATGCGTAAGCTGAGGCAGATCGTCCTTGCCGTCGTTGATGCCTTTCCTCACCATACCGGGGAACTGATCCCCTAAATCACGGAGCAAGGCACCACCCAAACACACGTTTATCATCTGCATGCCTCGGCAAATACCCATCAGCGGCAAATCAAAGCGATACGCATAGCTCAAGATCAAATACTCAAGCTCTTCACGCTCGGGTGTATGCTCGTCGATCTTGCCGCTATCGCGAATAGCGCCATAGCGAGCCGGGTCGATATCGTTGCCGCCGGTAAGGACAAAACCATCTATCAAAGGAAATAGCGTTTCGTATATATGGGGGTTGCCAGAAAGCGGCAGCAACAGGGGGGGGCGCCACCAGCTTTGATGATGGCGTCGGCGTAGCGCTCGGGGAAGCTCACCATCTTTTCAGTGGTGTTCTGGGAAGGAACGATGCCGATAACAGGCAAGCGCTTCATCTTGCCGGCACTTCCATTCGCTACCGTCATGACGTTCCCTTTCTGCAGGCCAGCGCATACAAGCCAGCCGCTATATTGCTAGATGGTGTAGCTGTCTATCGCAAGCTGGGAGGAACGATCCACCACATCCTGCAAAGAAATACCGCCCAGGTAATCTTTCACCAAATCGTGTAGACCCTTCCAAACGAAGATCTCGTAGCACGATTCGCCAGGAGACGCTTCCCCGGAAAGCTCATCGAGATAATCGACAGGCGCAAGCGAGCCCTCCGTTACGGTGAGCACGTCGAGCATGGTGATGTTCGTGGCACTGCGCGCAAGGCGATAGCCACCCGAAGCACCACGGGCACTGCGAACCAGCTGCGCCGCCGCCAAGCTCGAGGCAATTTGCTCCAAGTACTTACGCGAAATGCTGGTAGCCTCGGCGATTTCCTTCAGCGGCACCGGCTCCGTGCCGCCATGCCCCGCCAAAAACACCATGAAGCGCACTGCATAGAGCCCTTTGGTAGATATCTTCATTGGTGCCTCCTGACGGAATGGTAAACATCATCAATGCATTGGCCCGATGCAACGGGCAATGCCCAAAACAACCTGTAATCATATAGGAATAAGACCATAATAGCACGGCCAATATGCCGAGATGCGAGCTATCGCCTGCCGCGAGCAAATGCCACCAGGTCATGCAAATGGGCGGCATCCTCTTCGTCAAGCGCTCCATCTGCGATTTCGAAGATAAGCTCTTGCCATTCAGCAAGCGTTTTGCCGCAGACGACCGCTTCGGCACCATCTTCTTGAATAGACTTAAGGGCTTGGTTGGCGCTATCGTCAGTCAAAGGCCACACGCCTTCTGCCACTCCGAACGCCTCCTCGATTGCCTGAAGAGAACGCTGGGAATAGAAGATGCCTTTCACGAGCGCCGCATATCCCGCCATCAGCGGCGCGGGCAGCGAATCAGCTGGGCGTATTTCCACAAAGTTCTTCAAGCGAACGTCGGGCCAAAACATCGAGAGCACATGCTCAATATCGGCACGGGTCATAGGAGCATCGCCATATGCCTCATAGGCAGACTGGCCATACACCGCGCGCAGATTGGGGCCCGTAGGATCATCAGCGGAAGGGCGCGTAACGAAAATGGGGCACGTGCGAAGAATCCACTCGGCGTAATCCGCAAAGCTATAACCCTCGTTGAAAAGGCCAGGCACCGAACCGCATCGATCGTTGTCCACGTTGCGCCACAGGGCAAATCGCGCCAGCCGGGGCGCAGGCTCCGCCTCGAACACCGCCGTGTTGTCGGCCACGCTTGCGAAGATGGGCGCCAACGCCTGGGCAATGCGCATTTTTCGAATGGCATCGGCCTCATCTCGATAATCCACCGAAACCTGCGTAGAAGCAGAAGCGCGCATCATGCGTTCACCGCGAGTGCCGATTTCCTTGAAATAGTCGTTCATGAAGCGATAACGCTGCTTCGGAATCAGCGTAAGGTCGAGTGCGCGTGCCGTAGGATGATAACCGCTGGTAACCAACTTGCACCCGTGTTCGGCCAAGAATGGATCGACCTTCGCTCGAAACTCGTTGTACGCACGAAGGATCTGACTGATAGACGAATACGGGGCGATGCTGATTTCAAGCTGAGCAGCAGGTTCAAGCGTAATGGAGGCCTCATCGCTAGCGAGCCCGATAAGGTCGCCTTCAAGGCCATAGGTATGTTGAGGATAGGCATCGGCCAAATGCGCCAGCACATCGCGAACGCCGAATTCCCCTTCGCTTCTTCCTGCATACGATACGGAGTACTCGCCTTCGGCGGTAACCACAAAGTGCTCCACTTCAACGCCAAGGGCGCCAAGGGGTTTGTCCCCCTTCGCGCCCTCGGTGAAGTAAGCGACCAGTGCCTGTTTGTTCTCTTGCTCGTAGGACATTCATGCCTCACTTGCCAGAGCAGTACGTCAAGACGCCTGCTCGGATCTTACTCGAAGTTGAACATCGCCGTAGAGAGATAACGCTCACCCGTATCGGGGAGGATAGCGACGATGACTTTGCCAGCGTTTTCGGGGCGCTGAGCGAGCTTAGTCGCTGCAGCAACGGCAGCGCCTGAGGAAATACCCACCAGCAAGCCATCCTTTGCAGCAAGCTCGCGGCCAGCCTCGAACGCCTCTTCGTCGGCGATGGTGATAACTTCATCATAGATATCGGTGTTCAGTGTATCAGGAACGAATCCTGCACCGATACCCTGAATCTTGTGAGCGCCCGGATGGCCTTCCGAAAGAACCGGAGACCCGGCAGGTTCCACGGCAACAACCTTGACCTCGGGGTTCTGCTTCTTCAGGTAAGCGCCCGTGCCGGAAACCGTTCCGCCGGTACCCACGCCAGCAACCAGGATGTCCACTTTGCCTTCGGTTGCCTCCCAAATTTCAGGACCGGTGGTTGCCTCGTGAACAGCGGGGTTGGCGGGATTGGTGAACTGGCTGGGAATGAAGGAATTCGGAATCTCCTCAGCAAGCTCGGCAGCGCGAGCGATTGCGCCCTTCATGCCCTTAGCGCCATCGGTGAGAACCAGTTCGGCACCGTATGCCTTCATAAGGTTGCGGCGCTCAACGCTCATCGTTTCAGGCATGGTGATGATAATGCGGTTGCCGCGAGCGGCAGCAATGGCAGCAAGGCCAATACCGGTGTTGCCCGAAGTAGGCTCGATGAACACGGTGTCTGCGTCGATCTTCCCATCGACTTCCGCCTGTTCGATCATAGCCTTGGCGATACGGTCCTTGATGGAGCCAGCAGGGTTGAACAGCTCGACCTTACCGATGATGGTTGCATTCAAGCTGTGGTTCTTCTCGTAGTTGGAAAGCTCTACCAACGGGGTGTTGCCGATAAGCTCGGAAACGCTCTTGTACACTGCCATGATTCCTTCTTTCTGCCGCTCCTACGGCAAATCGCCTTCGAGTCTTTAGCTTGCCGGAAGATCACGCTGCCTTGCCGCAACCGCACCAACCTTAAGCTCTAGAGCCACGAAGGAAGTCCTTTTCTTGACTCCAAATCCTACTAACCCCGTAGGTATTGTCAAGTATTAATTCCATAATTCATATCGGAGAAATAAGATATTTCGGTGGTTGCAACATATCGCCTGGTAAAAATTGGTGTTTATCGGATTGTCAATTTTACAGGCACGTAACCCTTCACGGTTTCGCACCACTTTCGCACGGCTTTCGCACTCGCTTCGCATGTTCTTAAGCAACGGCTGCAACACTTGCGGCAAGCAACACTGCAAGGAAAGGCTGCATCATGAAACCAGAGAATCGTGCCGCCGCGCGCGTACGGCGTGGCGACAAACCGACAAACCGCACCACGCCAACGAAGCACCCCGCACGGAGCACTTTCCGCCAAACAAGGCTCCCCCAAAGGGAAACCAGCGAATGCACCATCCCTTTTGCAGAACATCGTTTGCCACAGTGCATCCTTATCGCGGTTGTGGCATGTTTTCTTGTCGTTTCGGCAGTTGCGCCCCGCTGGGCGCAGGCGGGAAACACCCCTGGGCAGTCGGCAACCATCGTCATCCAAGTTGAAGGGTATACGGGAGTTCTGCCCACTCTGGTTGCCGGGACCGATTTCACCTTGGGGCAACCCGTTGGCGCCAATCCCGCTTTTATGGCAGACGAATCAGGCAAGCAGCCCCTGGCAAAGCTTATTGAATCGAAAGAGGCGCAGGGGCTTACCCTGGAATGGCGCGACGAAACAGGGGAAGAGTTTGATTGGCTGGCCACAAAGGTCGAGAGAAGCATAACCGTCACAGGAACATTCGTGGAAGCCGATTACGAGGTTCGCGTCTCTTTCAACGATGCAAAAACCGATGATCTTACCGTTAAAGTGCCCCGCGGAAATACGTTTAAGCAGGCTTACGGGAGCGCACCCGCCACCCCCACCAAAGAGGGCTGGGAATTTGTGCGCTGGGTAGACACCTCCGACGACTCCACCTTTGATTTCGCGAAGCCCATAGAGAAATCAACGAGCATATATGCCCTGTTCAAGATTGCCAGCACTACCAAAGTTGAAGCGTTCGACCCCACAAAGGACATCCCAAAAACCCTAACTGGCAGCTGCTACATCGGCGCAACCTGGAACGTGCATCCCGCTAAGTTCGCCATTTCCGATTTCACCGGCGAACTCAAAGGCTATGCCGGCACTGGCACCTGTTCGCTGCCCAGCGCCGCGGCACCCTCAAATACCCGAGCAGATTACGTAGCAACCTTGAAAGAAGTCAACGTCGAGGCAGGCGAAGTAGTTTACGACGTGAACATCACGCCTCCTGGCGCAGCACGCCCTGGCGGCCCAAGCAACAGCCTAGGCCTCATCGGCTATCAAACGGTGTACCTGGAAGCCACTATCAAGAAAAACTTCGGCGGATACCTTGAAGTGGTCAAAGCTTCCTCCAATCCTTCTATCAGCGAAAACAACCGCTGCTATTCGCTGGAAGGAGCCGTATTCGGCGTGTACAACCAAGAAGGATCGCGCGTAGCCCAGCTTACGACGGGCGCCGATGGAAAAACCGCCAAGAGCCCATTGCTGCCCGCAGGTACTTACACCATTCGGGAAGAAACAGCGCCCGAAGGCTTTGCCCCTGCACCCGATGCAAGTGCAGCTATTACTTCGGGCAACACCACCACCGCAAACATTTCCGATGCACCGCAAAACGCGCTTATCAATCTCGTCGGCCAAAAGATCGACGCAGAAACCAAAACCCCTTACCCCCTCGGATCGGCAACCTTGAAAGGAGCGCTCTTCCGCGTTAGCTACTTCGATCAAGAAAAACAAGCCCCTCGGAATATCCTAGACGGATCGAGCGTCAATCCCTCCAGCCAGAAGACAGCAAAACAAAGCATGGATTATCTCGGGACCCCCAAGCGCACGTGGGTTTTCAAAACGGATGAGACAGGAGGGTTTGCCTTCGATGAAAACCATTTCGTTGAAGGGGATGAGTTTTACTACGACACCAACCACGCTATAACGCTTCCCTTAGGCACCGTTCTAGTAGAGGAGATACAGCCACCAACAGGGTATCTCAGCTGCGATGCGTCCTGGGAGGTATCGCTAACCAGCGAAGGGACAGAAGAGCACATCAGCCCCTGGGTTCCCCTTTCCTTTGAAGAGCAGGTAATTCGAGGTGATCTGGCCTTCACGAAAGCGAAAAGCGGCACCATGGAGCATCTGGCGAACGTACCGTTTCGCATCACTTCGCGCACCACAGGAGAAGAGCACGTGCTGGTAACCGACGAAAATGGCATGGCCAACACAGCGTCTTCTTGGGTACCCCACTCCCGCAACACCAACGCCGGCACCTCGGCAAAAGACGGCATTTGGTTTGGGCGCGATTCGCACGGCTCAACAGCAAAGGCCAACGACGATTTGGGCGCCCTCCCCTATGACACGTATGAAATAGAAGAGCTTCCCTGCAAGGAAAATGAAGGCACCATACTGGCGCATTTCACGATAACCATCAGCAGAGACAACACTACACTCGATCTAGGCACCGTTGACAACGACACCATTCCCCTTTCCATCTCAGGCGAAGTCGACAAGCGCGAAACCCTTCTTAATGAAACAGGTTCGTTCGATTACACGATCGATTACCGATCCACTTCAAGCACCTGGGTTGATGAATTCACCATGACCGATACCATCGGCTGCGCAGAGGACGGCTATGCCCACCTCACGGGCATCACCACACCCGTAAGCTTCGAAGACTACGACGGCCTAATGAATGTGTGGTATCGAACAAACTTCGATCAGGAAGAAGAAGAGGAGAAAGCAGCAAGCGAAGAAGACGGAGGATCGAGCGAGGCAAATGGCGGTAGCGCTGCAAAACAGAACAGAAGCGAGCCCGACAACACCGACGCAACTAACAACGGAGCAAACAACTCCCTTGGCGAGCAGCCAAATGCCTGCATCAGAAACCCCTACAACCCCGACAATCCAACCAACAAACGCATCCACGACTTCAGCGGCTGGCGCATTTGGAAACAAGACGTTTCTACCTTGGAATCGCAAAAGCTTGCCGTAAACGATCTTTCGCTTGAACAAGGAGAGTTCGTCATTGCCGTAGCCTTCGAGCACGGTAGGGTCGAAGAGGGCTTTGGCACCAATGCCCAAGATGCCAAGGAATGGGAACGCCCCGAGCGCTACGAAGAAGCTGATCTTACCAACCTGCCCGCAAACCGCACTTCATTCAACCTGAAGGAAGCAACGGGGCCAACACGCAGTGAAGAAGACAGCAAGATTGCCTACGCTCCCGCCATCCTGCACATGCAAACAACAGAGGAAACGCTATCGGGCGATGCAGTTGATCTGTGGAATGTCACGAATATCGACACCCACCGCAATTTAGAGCTTCATGGCGAAGACAAAGACTCGGTTGTCCAATCCACCAACCCAGTCGAAACAGCAGTGGAATCCGTTGCCGCCAAATTGCCGAAAACCAACGATGGCTCCGCTCCCGTTCCCCTCCTTGTCGTTTTAGCCCTAGCAACCGCCTTCGGAGTCCTGGCATGCCCCAAACTGTTGCGACGCAACGAATTAAGGCAGGCAATCCTGAACAACCTATAGCCGCCCACCCCCCCCATACTGGCGCAAGGGTTTAAACTCGATAACGCTTGATTTGGGAGCGGCCCCTTTTGGCGAAACGATTGTGGCACGGTACCTGGCCATGCGGCTCCTTTCATGGAGCGACGTTATTGGGTGGGCGCTTAAGCATAACGCGAGATGGAATCCACATGAAACCATGACCAGCAAAGCCCCAAGAAGAAGAGAATAAAGGCACAGGGCAGCTCTAAGCAGCCCAACGCCCTCATCAATATGGAGGAATATGAGCCCTTTAGACCTTAAGGCGCAAGCCGAATTTGCTGACGTTCAAACCGTTGGCATACCTCGCGCCCTACTGTATTTTCGCTACAAAACCATGTGGCGTACCTTTTTTGAAGAACTCGGCCGGACCGTTGCGGTAAGCGACAAATCCGACCGCAGCACCCTTGAAGCAGGAGCGCACCTCTCTATCGATGAATGCTGCCTGGCTTCAAAACTGTATATGGGTCACGTTGCCGGCCTTCTGGGAAAATGCGATGCCATTTTTGCTCCCAGCATCAACAACCTGGGGAACCACAAAGGCTTCTGCACCAAATTCCAGGCACTGCCAGATTTAGTTGCCAATACTTTCACCACGCAACGTCCCCGCATCATTTCCTGTGAAATCAATCGAGCAGACAGCCATATCAAGGAGCAGGAAGCCTATATCGACCTCGGCCAAAAACTCGGGGCAACAAGGAAAGAATCCAAGAAAGCCTATGCTGCCGCCGTTCGCGCCCAGACGAATAGCGACGAGAAACGCGCCCGCAAACAGGAAGATCTGCTAAAACGCGTTGCCAAAATGCCCGAAGGCGAACGCCCCTTACGAATTCTTTTGGCGGCGCACCCCTACGTGATTCATGACAACTTTGTGGGTTCGCCGCTTATTGACATGCTGAGAGAAATGGAAACCTGCGTTCTTTTCGCCGATCGCCACAATCACGAAAAAGCGCTGGAAAAAAGCTTTGAGTTTTCCGACACCCTGCCTTGGATTGTCAACCGAGAGATTATCGGCACCATTTTGGACCTGTACGACCAGATAGACGGTATTGTTTTGGTGAGCGCCTTCCCTTGCGGGCCCGACTCCATGACCAACGATGCCCTTATGCGCTGCATCAAAGGCAAGCCCATCCTTTCGCTCACTGTCGATGCACAGAGCGGAACCGCTGGCCTGGAAACGCGCCTGGAAAGCTTTGTCGATATTCTTCGCTACCAGCAAAGGGGTGGCTACCTGCATGAATAACGAATCAAACCGCCAGCAAGGCGAAGAGCCAAACCGCAAACTGACTGCATTGAATGCCGTGCAGAAGGCGGCCGATACCCTCAAACGCCGCTATTCCGACGAAACTCCCAATGCGTCTATTTCCTTTATTCCCGGCACACCCGAGGCCCTTCGCGCGCATCGCAACAAGAAGAAGCAGAAGAAGAAAGCCAATCGTCACGCACGCACCAAAGTTGCCTTCCTTCGCTATTCCTATTACGACATTGCCTTCAAGTACTTCGTTGAACAGGTGCTTGATGCCGACTACGTATCGTTGCCCGAACCGACGCGTCGCACGCTGGAGCGGGGTGCCCAACACAGCAACGATTTCGTATGTGCTCCGTTCAAGCACATCCTGGGTGACTACATCGAAGCGCTAGAACGCGGTGCTGACGTTCTTGTTCAATTTGCTGGACCCTGCCGCCTGGGATATTACGGCGAGTTGCAGGAATCCATCCTTCGTGACATGGGCTACGAGTTCGAGATGCTCAACTTCGCCACGGTAACAGGCAAGCCGATGCAGGAGTACCTAACCATCTGCAAAGAGAAGGTGAATCCGAACCTGTCTATCTCGCAAGGGGTTAAGCAGTTCCTAGCACTTTTCAAAATGATCGAGTGCCTAGACTCCTACAACGATGCCTACCTCGCAAAGGCCGGCTTCGAAGTTGAGCCCGGGTCTTTCAAGCGCGCCCGTGATACTTTCTTTGCCGACATGCGCACCGTCACCAATCTGGGCCAGATAACTTCCGCCTACAAACAGGGCATGGGCATTCTTCGAGAATTGCCTACGCAAGAACCCGCCGACCCGATTCGCATCGGAATCGTAGGTGAGTACTTCACCGCCGTTGATTCCCATTCGAATCTCAGCATCGAAGAAAAGCTTATTGACATGGGTGTTTCGCTTGCACGCTACTTGAACATCACGCATCGCAATTTGCACTACAACGAGGAAAACCTGCGCCGTGGCGTAAGCGAATACGTAAGCTACGACATGGGGCCTACCTCCACCATGACCATCGCCGCAGCAAAAAGCTACGCCGAAAAGGGATTTGACGGCATCATTCACCTTAAGTCTTCTGGCTGTACGCCCGAGATTGACGTGATGCCCGTCCTGCAGCGCATCAGCAGCGACTATCACATCCCCATTTTGTACCTGAGCTACGATTCGCAAACGAGCGATACCGGCCTCGACACTCGACTCGAGGCATTCTACGACATGATCGCAATGAGAAAGGCCCGTTGATGAACAACGCATTCCTTGGTATCGATACCGGTTCCATTTCCACTAAAGGCGTCATCATTTTGCCCGATGGCACGATTGTCGCCCGCTCCTACCTTTGGACGGAAGGCAACCCCACCGATGCGGCACGTCGTGTGGTGGAAGACCTGAAGAGCCAGATAAACACTGAAGAAATCAGCGTGGTTGCCGTTGGCGCTACGGGCAGCGCACGGCGATTGGTCGGCTCTATCTTGGATGCCACCGTAGTGAAAAACGAGATCACCGCCCATGCCGTTGGCACTACTCACCTACATCCCGACGTGCGCACCATCCTCGAAATCGGCGGACAAGACTCGAAGATCATCTGCGTTGAAAACGGTATAGCCACCGACTATGCCATGAACACGCTGTGCGCCGCAGGCACTGGTTCGTTCCTCTCAAGCCAAGCACACCGCCTTGGCGTCGAAGTGGAAGAGTTCGGCCCCATCGCCCTAACCTCGAAAAAGCCCGCCAACATCGCCGCTCGCTGCACGGTGTTCGCCGAGAGCGATTTGGTGCACAAGCTACAGGTTGGCTACCCTCGCGAAGACGTTATCGCTGGCTTGTGCAAAGCAGTTGCCACCAACTACCTGAACAACGTGGGCAAAGGCAAACGCATTCAATCGCCTATCGTATTCCAAGGAGGAGTGAGCAAGAACGTTGGCGTGGTTCATTTCTTCGAAGAAGCATTGAATCAGCCTGTTTTAGTTGACCCCGACGGCCATCTGATGGGTGCCTACGGTGCCGCACTGCTGGCGGCCGACGCCCCCGCCTCGAAACGCAAGCCCTTCAATTTCGACATCTCCGATTTCGAGTTCACCACCCGCGAAGTCATCTGCCAGAAATGCGCCAACCACTGCGAAATCGTGTGCGTATACAAAGACGATACCCTCATCGATGCCTGGGGCAATCGCTGCGACAAAGGTGCAATCAAAGTGGGAAAATAGGGACGGGCACCAGGTTCCCGCCTTCGGTTTTGGACCACTGCCAACAATGAGCGCTTAAGGACTGTCGGAATCTCCGACAGTCCTTTTTAGCGGGAAAGGGGCAAGTCCCAGGTTCCCACTTATGAAGAAACGATAATTGTTTCTAAAATATAATTATGTTTTAGTACTATCTATCGTATCAAACAAGCCTATGAGCGCCCCTGCATGGGGCGCTTTCTTATTCTCGAAAACAGAAAGGAGGATCATCAGCTATGGAAAACATCAACTTTTGCCGAACCTTGTTCGAGGAGACCCGCTTCATCAACCTGCTTATCAAGTCGACGCTTTCAGGCATCGTTGCAAAGCACGGGCTAAACCCCTATCAAGCCCACCTGCTTGGCGAGATTGCCTCACAGGACGGCCAAACCATCAAGGAGCTCGCCTACCACCTGTGTGTAAAGCCCTCCAATTTCAAACCTATCGCACAGCCTATGGAAGATCGTGGGCTTATCGAGCGCCATCAAGATGAAAACGACAAGCGCAGCTTCCGCATCTACCTCACGGATAAAGGCCGCGCCGAATCGGCTGCCATCGATGCAGAGTTTTCCGCCCTCTTTGGGGAAAACCCCGATGCAGCAGAACTGCAGCAGCAGGTCATCGAAGGGTTTAAAGCCTTCCGTAAGCTCGCAAGCCTCAACGGCCAACTCAAAACCACCCCTATCGATCCCCACACAAGAAAGGAAAACTAGATGGGTCTCACCCGCAATCAAGTAGTTATCGTTGCCATTTTGCTGGCAGGCGCCACGCTGGTTGTTTTGAACCAGACGCTCCTTTCGCCCGCATACCCCTCCATCATGGCAGACCTTCAAGTCGACGCCACCACCGTTCAGTGGCTCACCTCGGCTTATTCTCTGGTCGAAGCCATAGTCATCCCGCTTTCCGCCTTCCTTATTGGACGCTTCCCCACTCGAAAGCTGTTCATCGCAGGCGTTTCGGTATTCGCCCTAGGCTCCCTCATGGCAGCATTTTCTCCCTTCTTCGGCATCCTGCTCCTCGGCCGCATTTTCCAGGCAGCATCCACCGGTGTGGTTATGCCGATGGTGTTCACCGTGATTCTTCTGGTGTTCCCCCGCGAAAAGCGCGGCAGCGCCATGGGCATTGTGTCCTTGGTTATCGGCTTTGCTCCTGCTGTCGGCCCTTCCCTTTCCGGCTTGTTGGTCGAATCCGTCGGATGGCGCTCGCTCTTTATGCTGGTAACTGCACTAGCTGTGCTTATCGTTATCTCTGCCGTCGTCTTCCTCAAGAGCTACGGCGAGTTCGAACCCACCTCGTTCGACAAGCCGTCTGTTGCCCTGTGCTCACTGGGCCTTTTGGGACTACTGTACGGCTTGGCTACCATCACTTCGGCAACTAACGTAGCTATTCCAATCGCCCTTATCATTGCCGGTGCCGTTCTCTTGACGTTCTTCGTACGTAGACAGCTGAAACTTGAAGTGCCACTGTTGAAAGTCGACGTGCTAAAGAGCCGCGCATATGCCGTCGTCGTCGTCCTGGTTGCCCTGCTCCAAGCAGCTTTGGTTGGCACGGGTGTTTTGCTCCCCATCTATCTGCAAAACCTGCTCGGCGTATCCGCCCTGGAAACCGGCCTTATCATGCTCCCGGGCGCTGTGTTGGGCGCCATCATGGGCTTCTTCGCCGGCCGCCTGTTCGACAAACTGGGTGTTCGCCGTATCGTAATCCCAGGCGCCTTGATTGCGGCCATCGGCGGTTGCGGCTTAGTCGGCTTCGGGCTCGATACGCCCGTACCTTTCATCATCGTTATTTACACCTGCCTGGGCATTGGCATGCAAGCGTTGGTCACCCCGCTTAACACCTGGGGAATCAACACGCTGGACAACCGCGTTATCCAGCACGCAAATGCGCTGCAGAACACACTAAACCAGGTCGGCGCTTCATTAGGTACCGCTATCTTGGTTTCCCTTTCCGCAACGTCCACCTTCCTGTTCCCCGAGATGCCCGCACTCGAACAGGCTATGGCGGGCGATCGCATCGCATTCGCCTTCACGGCGCTTATCATGATCGCGATCTTTGTGGTTATCGTTGCCGCCGTACGCGACACCAAGAAGGAGCCCTCCGCAGCAGAACGCGCCAATGCCCTGCGCCTGCCCACCAAGGCAGATGACCACATCGCCGTGGACCTTGCCATGAACAAGCAGCCCTACTTCGTTCACAGCACCGATTCCATCCGCGAGGTTGCGCAGATTCTGGCCACTAACAAAACCTCCGGTGTTCCCGTGGTCGACGAGCATATGAAGGTGGTCGGCTTTATCTCCGACGGCGACATCATGAAGTACATCGGACGCAGCGAAGGCACCGTTCTGGACGCAACTCTTATGCTGTACCGCGCCACCGACAACGAAAACTTCATGCAGCGCGTTTCCGAGCTGCTCGACTTGAACGTGATGCGCATTGCCACCAAGGGTGCCATTTCCGTTGAAAGCGGATCCGAGCTTGATGAAGCATGCCGCCTGCTTGCCGAAAAGCGCATCAAGAAAGCACCGGTAGTAAGCGAAGACGGAACGCTCGTCGGCTCGCTTTCCCGCTCAGACGTCATTCGATCCACCATGGCGAACCTCGCCGCCATCGAAGCTCTTGCCAAAAGATCGAAGCCCGCAAACGCCTAACAACCCGAACCCTCCTTTTCTCCCGCCCCGCATCAAACTTCGGCCTGATGCGGGGCGTTTTACTTTTGGAGCCATGCTTCAAGGGCCCAAACGCGCGTGGTCAGCACGGGCAAGCGAATCGCCACATTGCCTATGCACGCAACGCCAACTTGCCGCACAAAGAAAACCCCCTTTATAATGTGACCGCATTATTTTGGTAACGGCTGGCTGCGCTTTTTGCGCAGGTGCTCACATGCCGCAGGGGAATGAAGGTGAAAATCCTTCGCTATACCAGTAACCGTAACTTCGAGCGCTGCTCGATCAAGTCGGAATGCCTGCCAGCCCGCACCCTGGATAGAAGGAGCTCACGTGAGCAACACCACCTACCGTTCCCACGGCTTAGCGCAGCGCGCCCTTGCGCTGCTTACAGCAATCGCCTTGGCAACCGCCCTAACCCCCAGCTTTGCCCTAGCAGAAGAAACCAACAATGCTGCATCAACCACGGCAGAGCAAAGCTCCACGGCCGGCAGCGCAAGCAGCCCTTCCACGGCTGACGCTACCGCAAACAAGGCAGACACCACACCAGATGCGAGCGAAAACCAGGCATCGGGCTCCAGCAGCACCGCAGGGCATGCAGCGGCTAGCAACTCAAAGGCAAACGCTGGCGAAACGGCAGATCCCAACAGCGCAAGCAAAGCACCGAGTCAATCAGCCAACAGTGCCGATCCTGCAAATCAGGCATCCAGCACCAAGGCAGATACCGTTTCAGCAACACTGAAGATCTCGGTTTACGGCACCACTCTGGTTTCGCACACCTTTGATATCGAAAAGGGCAAAACCGTTGAAGACCTGCTGAGCCTGGCCAAGACCCAGGGCTACATCGACGGCTATGAACCGTATAGTCCGTCATGGGCAGGGGGCCACCACTACGTTAAAACCCTGACTTTAAACGGCACGTCTTACGAGCTCCCCGAAACATATGACCCTTATTGGGCTAGCTTGGTCAATGGCTCGAACAATGACCCAGGGATTGACGCCGACATCATCAACAAAGATGGATACATTTACGAGCTTTCCTGGTCTTCTTACAGCAATCCCGATCAAAAATACGACAACGGCACAGCTGACTACCCCACCGCCCCTGATGCCCAACACCCCGACAAAGCCTCAGGCAACGACACCACTTCCTACGTGAAGAACACCGGCAACACCAGCACGGTAACCTCCGCCCCCACTTCTTCCAGCAATGCAGCACTTGCCTGGAAGAAGCAGCATGGCAGGAGCAACTGCTCCGAAATCCTCGCCATCGGCGATTCAGTGTTCTTTGTATCTTCCCCGCTAGATGAGCACTGGCACCCCAAAGGAGCGGCCACTCTATACCGTTTGAACGCCAAGACTGGCGAAGAGACGGCAGCACTTCAGCTGTTCAGCGCCATTGATTCCACTTGTCGCCCGGTATACACCGATGGCGTTATCGTAGTCCCTCTCGCCAGCGGCCGTTTGCAGGGCATTTCCACAAGCGAAATGAAAACGCTGTGGGTGTCTGAAGCCATTTCCTCGAAAGCTCAGGCGCTTTCTACCGTAACCGCAGCTAATGGCATGGTGTTCACTGGAACAGTCGAATACAACGATGACTACACTGGCGAATCCGGTGCATTCTTTGGCATCAATGCCATTACCGGCCAGCGAGTATGGGCAAACAAAGAATCTGACACGGGCTATTATTGGGCAGGCGCATGCAAAGTCGGAAATGTCCTGGTTTATGGCAACGATGAGGGAATCCTTTCTGCGGTCGACCCCGCAACCGGAAAGACAGTTTCCACCCTTAAGCTATCCTCCGGCATTCGTTCAACAGTAGTCTCTAACACCGCCGAAACAGAAGCGTACGTAACTACTACCGATGGCACGCTGCACAAGATCGCGGTAGCCTCCGATGGCTCGCTTTCCGAATCGAATGCCACTTCCTTCGCCAGCAAAAGCACCAGCACAGCAACGCTTTTCCAGGGCAATCTGTTCGTTGGCGGCTGCGCAGCCGACTACACGGGAACGCTCAGCATCATCGATGCTGCAACCATGCAGGTTAAGCACTCGGTTTCCCTCCCCTTCGAAGTGAAGAGCGCGCCCTTGGTTGCCAAAGCAGCCGATGGCAAAACCTACGCCTATTTCACCTGCAACGGCGCCGAAATGGACGAGGACAACAACTACACCAACGGCGGTGGCGCATGGGTATACTGCCTGGAAACCAACACGGCAACCAGGCTGTTCGACGCCACGGGCGATGCAGCCAACTACTGTATGAAATCCATCACCATGGGTACTGATGGCACCCTGTACTGGACCAACGATTCCGGTACGCTCTTTGCCCTGGCAAGCACTGCCTCTTCCAGCAACAACGGCAGCGGCGGCAATTCCGACAACAACCAAACAGCCGAAAAACCTGGAGCCAACAACCAGCAGAACAACAAGGCCCCCAGCAACACTGAAAGCGGGCATGCTCCTGCCGCAACCCCCATTAGCGCTGGAAGCGGATCCGCTGCAGCCCAAGCGCCTCTGAGTGATGCTGAAACACTGGCTGAAAACGAAGCTTCCGGCGAAGATGAGAACGGCAGCGCTGTTACCAGCGCATCTTCCGCTCGTGGCACCTCTTCCGACAACAGCAACGATTCAAAGGGCGCTCCCTGGCTTCCCATCGCCGGCATTGTCGCGGGCTGCGCTGGCCTGATTGCGGTGGGCGCTTTCCTGTTCCGTCGCCGCTCTTTGTAGGCGGGAGCCATGGCTGAAGATCCAAAAAAGCTCACCCGCGCCCACAAGATAGCGCTTGGCATAATCTCAGCTGCTTGCTGCTGCCTTATCGGCGTTTCGGCATTCGCGCTCGTTGTACCCGATGCACTGAACCAGGGCAATCAGGCCGAAGCAACGCGACAGGCAGACTCCGCTTCAACCGACTACGACAACGACGTTCCGCAAGAGGGCCAATCGGGCGAAGCTGCCGACCAAGACGGCAACACCCAGGACGAAAGCGGTGGCGCGTCAGACAACCAGGGCAAAAACACCGAAAAGGAAGACGGCACCTCAAGCACCTCAACCAGCTCCGGCAACAAGGCAAGCTCTTCCAGCAGCAGCTCAAGCAGCAAGCAGAACAGCAATGGCAATTCCCAGGGCACTACTGCAAACTCCACCGCTTCTAGCACCGTTACTGTTTCGGTATCCGTTTCCAGCAGCGCTGCCGATGGGCGCGTTTCAGGTAGCGCTCACCCCACCTTCAAGAAGGGAGCCACCGCCTACGATGCCTTGTGCGCAACCGGCCTTTCGGTTAGCACGAAGAGCAGCCAATACGGTATCTACGTGAGCGCTATCGGCGGCTTGGCAGAATTTGAATACGGCGGGAAAAGCGGCTGGATGTACTCAGTCAATGGAAGCGCGCCAAACGTTTCCTGCGGAAAGTACGTGCTCAAAGACGGCGACTCCGTTTCCTGGTACTACGTGAAGTAAATGAAGCCCACTGCCTTCGACAGTCTTCACCCCACGCTTCCCCTGGTCTACTTCGCCGTAGCCTTGGCGCTTGCCATGGCAGCCCCGCACCCCCTGCTTCTGGCGCTCTCGCTTGCCGCCGCGCTGACGTGCGGGGCATGGCTGCGGGGCGCGGGCGCGGTAGTGAAATCGCTGGGGTGGCAGCTGCCATTGATGTTGATAATCGTTGCGGTGAACCCCCTGTTCAGCTCCACTGGAACCACCGAACTGTTCCGCGTAGGCACGCAAGCTGTATATGCCGAAGGCTACGCCAACGCACTTACCATGGCGGCATTGCTGTTATGCGTGATGCAATGGTTTTCCAACGCGAACGCCGTGCTGGGTTCCGACAAGGTAATGGGAGCCCTGGGCGGCATACTGCCCACCATTTCGCTGATGGTTTCCATGATCATGCGGCTTATACCCCGTTTCGTGAAGCGCGGACGCACCATCAATGCCGCCCTAGCCGCCTGCACCGCTGCGCGCGCTAGCCACAGCGCCGCCGCAACAAGCACTGCTGCACAAGCGGGCAACAACACCGCAGCACACGCATCGAACCCCAGCGAAACAATCAGTGCCCCATGCGCCGAGGGCATCCACCCCACAAAACGCCTAAGCCGCGTCCGCTTCGCCGACCAGCTGCGCATTTCCACCACCCTGATGGGTTGGAGCATGGAAGATTCCCTGGAATCGGCCGACTCCATGCGCTGCCGCGGTTGGGGCGCTGTGCACAAACGCACCACCTTCCGCCGAAACCGCTTCCGCCTGCGTGACGCAGTGGCGGCAACGGTTTTGGCAGCCTTAGCCGTAGCCGCCGCCTTCGCCGCCTATTCCCTGGCAAATGGCTTTGGCTTCTTCCCTGCTCTGCACGGCACGCTGACCAGCCCCGTTGCCGTGCTGTATGTTCCCGTGCTGGCATTCCCCTTGTTCCTTGAGCTGGCTGGAAAGGTTCGCCGATGAACGCTGCCCTGAAATTCGAAGAATTCCAATTCTCGTACCTCGAAGCAAGCAGCCAGCACGAAAACGCGCCTGCCCTTTTGGGACCCTTGAACGCAGAAATAGAAGAAGGCTCGTTCACGCTGATAACCGGCGCTACCGGCTGCGGCAAAACCACGCTGCTGCGTAGCTGCAAGCCCGAGCTTGCGCCTCGCGGCAACCGCCAAGGCTGCATCACATTGTTCGGAACCGATGCCGCAACGCTAAGTGCCGAAGAATCAGCCCGCGCCGTGGGCTTCGTAACGCAGAACCCCGAAAACCAAGTGGTGTGCTCGGAACCCTGGCACGAACTGGCCTTCGGGCTGGAAAACCTGGGTACCCCGCAACAAGCCATGCGCCGCCGCGTAGCCGAATTGGCGCATTTCTTCGGCATGAACAGCTGGCTGCACCAGAACGCGAACAGCCTTTCCGGCGGCCAAACCCAGCTGCTGGCGTTGGCCAGCGTAATGGCCTGCGCCCCGCGCATCCTGCTGCTAGATGAACCTACCAGCCAGCTCGACCCAGTAGCCGCCCATTCGCTGGCGCATGCGATGTTCCGCATGAACCGCGAGCTGGGCATAACCATCGTAGCCACCACGCATGCACCTGAACTTCTGGCCCCCTACGCAACCCAGCGCTTCGAGCTGGCAAACGGTACGCTAACCGAATGTCCCCTGCCCAAACCGAAGCCGTTCGTTCCCGCCGAAAACCCACGAACCGCCAACGCGGGCACCAGTACAATTGCCCTGCACATCGACGACATTGCCTTCCGCTACCAGCGCAAAAGCCCCTTCGTGCTGAAGGGCTGCGACCTTGCGGTGAAGAAGGGCACGCTGCACGCCGTGGTGGGCGGCAACGGGTGCGGCAAATCCACCCTGCTGGCATTGGCGGCGGGAAGCCTGCGTCCCGAGCGCGGGCGCGTAAAAAGCCCCTGCCGCGACAACCAAGGCTTTATTCCGCAAGACCCGAAAGCGCTATTCGTATGCGATTCCGTTGCCGAAGAGCTACAGGATTGGCAACGCCCCTGCGGCTATTCCGACGAAGATATACTCGCAATGTTGAAGCGCCTGGGACTAAACGGCCTGGAAAACACCCACCCCTACGACCTTTCGGGCGGGCAGCAGCAACTGCTGGCCTTCGCGAAGGTGCTGCTTACACGCCCCCGCCTGCTTCTGCTGGATGAAGCCACCAAGGGGCTGGACCCGAAAACCAAGCTCACGGTAGCGAAGCTGTGCCGCAGCCTAGTCGCTGAAGGCACCACCATCGTGCTTGCCACGCACGATTTGCCCTTCGCAGCCTGCGTGGCCGATGAAATAAGCATGCTGTTCGATGGCGAATGCGCCTGCACCGAAGCACCCGCGCAGTTCTTCCGCGAAAACCTGTTCTACCGCGCCACCGCCAATGCCTTCACCGAAGCCTGGGAGCAGCAGCAATGAGCACCCTGGGCCGCATCGCGCGCACTATCGTTGAAGCCGTAGCCCTTGCTGCACCGGTTTTAGCGCTCCTGGCCTGCGCTTACCTGCAAATCGAGCAATCGGCACTACTTACGTTGCTGGTTGGCTGCGCAGCACTGGCCGTGTTCTTCTGCGGCTTCGAAGCAGGTCGCCCAAGGTTGCGCCAGGTTATGCCCACCGCAACATTGGCGGCATTGGCGGCAGCTGGTCGC